>Ga0214472_10000249_pt1 | contig 70204 bp, 53 predicted proteins | sample RVTome_6_FD_207662 | JGI IMG/M metagenome (GOLD analysis project Ga0214472, IMG submission 207662) | Soil microbial communities from uranium-contaminated site in the Upper Colorado River Basin, Wyoming, United States - RVT140D175 | ecosystem: Environmental > Terrestrial > Soil > Contaminated >...
ACCTCTACGGCCGCGGTACCGCCTACGGCGAGGTGTACGAGAGCCTGGCCAAGAATATCGAGACCATGTCCAACGGCCGCATCAAGGTGCAGGTGCTGTACTCCGGCGAAGGGGTCGGTACCACCGGTATCCTCGGCGCGGTGAAATCGGGCCTGGTGAGCATGGGTGCGCCGTTCCAGTCCATGCACGCCGGTGAACTGCCCGCGGGCGTGGTCGAAATCGGTCTGCCCGGTGGCACCGACGACGTGGCCGAGCTGTCCACCCTGTTCCACGAGAAGGGTTGGGACAAGGTGCTGACCGAGGCCTACGGCTCCCAGGGGCTGGTGTGGCTCGACCCCTACATCCAACCGCCGGTCTACGTGCTGACCAAGCAGCCGATCAACTCCATCGAGGACTTCAAGGGCCTGAAGATCCGTGCGCCGGGTGCCTACGGCAAGTTCCTGCGCAACCTGGGTGCCTCGCCGGTCAACCTGACCTGGAGCGAGATCTACACCGCCCTCTCCACCGGTGTCATCGACGGTTCCATCGGGTCCAACCTGATCGACCACCGCGACGGCAACCACGTCGAGGTGGCCAAGTACATGTACCGCCTGCCGCTGGCCGGTGCCCAGGTGCTGCCGGTGATCGTCAACCGGAAGGCCTGGGATCAGCTGCCGGAGGACCTGCAGGCGATCGTGCGTGCCGCCACCGTGGTGCACGCCCAGGAGCAGTTGACCAAGTCCCGTGCCTGGGAGTCTCAGGCCGTGGCCGACATGGAAGCCAAGGGGCTGCAGTGGAGCCCGGAGCCGAGCGCGGAGGACCGGGCGGCGTGGAAGACGGCCGGTGCCGGTCTGTGGGACGACTATGCCAAGGAGGGTGCCTTCAGTGCCCGCCTGATCGACGTGCTCAAACAGGACGCGAACTGAGCCGAGGCTGTGGTCGGGGCGGATGACCATCCGCCCCGGACTAGGCGTGCGCGGATCGATCGGAGGCGGGGCGCCTGCGGTGAGTATCCGCGTAGGCCGATTCTTTTTCGGGAAGTTCATTATGCTGGCCATACTGTTCAGAGCCTACTGCCTGAGCGTGCAGTTTATCGTGCGCCTGGTCGGGCGCTCGGTCTCCTATCTGGTGCCGCTGCTGGCGTTTGTCGTCGCTTTCGAGGTGTTCTCGCGCTACGTGCTGAACCGGCCGACGATCTGGGCCTACGACCTGTCGCTGTTCATTTTTGCCTACATCGCCGCGCTCGGCGGCGCCTTCGCCCAGCAGAAGCAGGCGCACATCAACGTCGACATCCTCTATCTCAAGGTGTCGGAGCGCACCCGGCGCCTGTTCAACCTGCTGACCTACGCGTTGGCGATCTACTTCATGCTGGTGCTGATCGACATCGGCGTCGACAAGCTGCTCGAAGCGATCAAGTTCAACTATCGCCGCCAGAGCGAGTGGGCGCCGCACATGCATCACTTCTGGGTGATGATGATCAGCGCCGCCGGGCTGATGGCGATCCAGTTGCTGGCGCAGTGGCTGGAGGATCTCTACGCCCTGGTCAGCGGGCGCGAGCTGTTCGAAGAGCGGGAGAGCGACAATGATGAGTATTGAACTGCTGACCGCCGTGCTGCTGGTCTGCCTGCTGCTGGCCTTCGCCTTCGGTGCGCCGGTGGGGCTGGCGCTGGGCGGCATCGCCATGGCGGTCGGCTATGTCACCTGGGGCGAGGGGATCTTCAACATCATCCCGTCGACCATCGATTCCACCTACTTCAGTTTTATCCTGCTGGCGATTCCGCTCTATATCTACATGGGGCAACTGCTGACCCGTTCCGGCATCGGCGACGCGATGTTCAACGCCAGCCAGTTGATCATCGGCAGGGTGCGCGGCTCGCTGGCGATCAGCGTCATCGGCGTCTGCTCGATGATCGGTGCCATGGTCGGCATCATCGGCGCCGGGATCATGACCTCCGGCAGCATCGCGCTGAAGCCGATGCTGGAGCGCGGCTACGACCGCCGTCTGGCGCTGGGCGTGATCATGGCCGGCGGCGGGCTGGGCATCCTGATTCCGCCCAGCGTGCCGATGATCATGTTCGCCTCGGCAACGCAGAACTCGGTCGGGCGCATGTTCATCGCCGCGCTGGTCCCGGCGCTGATCTCGGTGGTGTCGCTGGCGCTGTACGTGATCATCAGTTGCCGTCTGAATCCCGAACGTGCGCCGCTGGGCACCGGCGACGAGGCGGCGATGACACCGAAACAGAAGGTGCTGACGCTGCGCGACGGTCTGTTCTCCGTGCTGCTGATCTTTGCCGTACTGGGCAGCATCATCTCCGGCATCGCCACCCCGACCGAGTCGGGGGCGATCGGCGTGGTCGGCGCGATCGTGCTGGCGATCCTGTTCAAGCGCTTCAAGCTGTCGATGTTCCGGGCCGCCGGCTTCGAGACCTCGCTTCTGATCAGCGTGGCGATGTGGATCATCTTCGGCGCCACCCTGTTCAGCAACTTCCATCTGCTGATGGGGGTGCAGGATATGGTCGCCTCGTTCACCGAGGATCTGGGGCTGCCGCCGCTGGGCGTGATCATCATGATGCAGGTGATCATGATCCTGCTCGGTTTCATCATCGACGAGTTCATCATCGTGCTGATGTGCGCGCCGCTGTTCACGCCGATCGCCGTCGCCCTCGGCTACGACCCGATCTGGTTCGGCATCCTGATGATTCTCAACATCGAGATCGCGGTACAGACGCCGCCCTACGGCTTCGCCCTGTTCTACCTGAAGGGGATCGCGCCGCCGGGGGTGACCATGTCCGATATCTACCGCTCGGTGCTGCCGTTCGTCGGCATCAAGCTGGCGGTGTTGATTCTCTGCATGCTGGTGCCCGAACTGGTGCTCTGGTTGCCGAACAAGATCATGGGGTGAGGCGATGTACAGCAATATTCTGATACCGATGGATCCGGATCATGCCGACCTGTTCGACGCCCAGGTCCAGGCGGCGCGGCGTCTGCTGTCGCCGGACGGCACCATCTCGACACTCTACGTCAACCCGAACTACGTGCACCACGTGCTGGCGGCGACCTCGTCGGAGAGCCCCACCGAGGTCGAGCAGGCGATCCTGCAGCAGGTGAAGGCGCTGTTCGAGGCCGAGGTGCCGCGGGAGCTGCGCGGGCATGTCTACTCCCGTCGCGGCGTGGTGCATGACGAGATCGTCAGGAAGGCGAAGTCGATCGGCGCCGATCTGATCATCATGACGGCGTGCAAGAATCCGCTGGAGCGCTACTTCCTCGGCTCCAACACGCGCAAGGTGATGGCCGAAGCGCAGTGTTCGGTATTCGTTCAGCGCTGAATCGGTGATCGACGCGGGCTTTCTTGGCGAATGCGGGGATCCTAATCCCGATCCATCTGTCTCATCGAGGAGGAGACCGATAGAATCCCCGCATCAGCCAACAAAGAGAGCCCCTCATGCCTGACCTGATTAACCGACTTCCGAATCGAATTCTGGCCTTCGCGGCGCTGCTGCTGATCTCCTCTCTGGCGACGGCGGAGCTGGCACCGCCGCGTATCGAGGCCTATATCGCCAGCCTGGGCGAGGTACGCGTGCTGGGCGATGAACTCAAGGCCGAGGGCAAGCAGGGTCTGCTGGCGCGGCAGATCATGCCGCGCGCGGGCGAGCCCTTCGATCCTCATCTGGGGGCCGTGCGCACCTTGAAGCGCGACGAGCCGGGCTACTTTTCTCGGCTTGAACAGAGCGTGCTGCGGCAGGGGTTCACCAGCGCCGACAGCTGGGCGCGCACCGGCGATCAGATCGTGCTTGCCTACGGCGCGGTGAAGGTTTCGACGGAGAGTCCGCAGTTGCTGGTGTTGGCGGGGCAGAGCGGCCCCGAACAGGAGCTGCTGCTGCAGGCGCTGCCCGAGCAGCAGCGTGCACAACTCAGACAGGCGATGGTGGTGGCCAGGGCGCTGTCGAAGGTGCCGGAGGCGGACAAGAACGCCGTGCGGCCCTATGTGGGGCAGCTGGATAAGCTGTTCAGCCAGAACTAGTCTGACCTTCCTCCTCGTTTTCATCGCCGAACAGCCAGGCATCCATCGCCAATACGCTGTGGGTGATCTGGCCCTGCAGGCGTTTTGCGTGGCGCCAATCGTCACCGGCGGCGCCGATGGCAAAGTAGAGCGGCAGCAGGTGCTCCTCGGTCGGATGGGCCCGGACACCGGCTTGGCTTAGCCGCCGATAGTCGAGCAGCGCCTCGATATTGCCCTCGCCGATCTGCCGGTCGGTCCAGTCGGTAAACTCGGTGACATACCGGGCGGTCGGTCCCGTCGACATATCGTACAGGTTGTGGGTGATGCTGCCGGAACCGATGATCAGCACGCCCTGCTCGCGCAGTGCAGCACAGGCCCGGCCCAGGGCCAGGCTCTCCCGGGTGCCGTAAAACGCGGGCAGCGACAGCGCGACCACCGGGATGTCGGCCTCGGGATAGAGGTGCATCAGCGGCACCCAGACCCCGTGGTCCAATCCTCGAACCGGGTCTTCGGTGACGCCCACGCCCTGGTCCGCGAGCAGCTTGATCAGTTGATCGGCGAGTTCGGGCGAGCCCGGCGCCGGATAGCGCAGTTGGTACAGCGGCTGCGGGAAGCCGCCGAAGTCGTGGATCGTCTCCGGTCGCGCGGCGCCGGTCACCCTCAGGTCGCGGGTCATCCAGTGTGCGGACAGCACCAGAATCGCCCGCGGGCGCGTCAGCTCCTGCCCCAGTCGCGCAAGGGCGGCACCGATCCGGCCCGGTTCGAGGGCAAAGGTCGGCGAGCCGTGGGAGACGAACAGCGTCGGCAGCGGGCAGGGGGTGGGCATCATCTCTTCCTCAATGCATGGATCACAGCGTCTCTACTTTAGCCTGTCCGGCCGCCCGATAAACTGTATTTATCTGTGCGATTTATACAAATTTCTAGATCATATCCACGGGATCTGCGATGGTTGGGCAAGTGGACGCGTTCCACTAAAAGTATGGATCCAATCCGCCGAGTCGGACCGTCGCGGTGATGATATGACGCAGTACATCCGAACGCCTTTCACGCTCCTGCTCTCGGCCGTGGTGGTACTGCTGCTGTTGCAGGTGCCGCACGGCAACCCGAGCGATGAGCGAACTCCGAATGCCCTCGTATTGGTAGAGGGCGTCTTTGAACTCGAGCCGCAGCAAGGCTTGATGTCGGATCCGGATCGGGACTCCGCTCTACCGTCAACCTTCGGACTGCACGAATCGGCGGCGCGGCGCGAGCCGGCTGCAGGATTCGTGCACGCCACAGTCCGCTTTCTGTTCAACCTGCCGCCCTCGCGTGCACCGCCTGCGTTTGCCTGACCCCCGCCGTTAGTCGATATCGTTTACCCATACTGCCTGCCCCGGTGCAGGAGGAGTCCGTTCTATGCATCCATATCAAGAATTAAAAACCGTTTCCCTGAGCGATTACCCCAACGTCATCGAATCCGATCAGGTGGAGAGTTTCGACCTCGACAGCCCGGCGCGACTGGTGGTGACCGATTTCCTCTATCACCGTCCGCTGACGATGCTGCCGGAGGTGGGCGTCGACGAGGCGATCGCGGCCATGCGCCGCGCCCATGTACGCTCGATCCTGGTCACCGATACCGCCGACGCGTTTCGTGGCATCGTCACCGTGGCCGACCTGGAGAGCCGCAAGGTACTGAGCCTGGCTACCAGTTCTGGGCGGACGCGCGGCGACCTGAGCATCGGCGAACTGATGACACCCAAGGAAAAGCTCAAGGGCGTCACCCTTGGCGCGGTGGAGAAGGGCACCATCGGCGATCTGCTGCAGACGCTGAAGCACGAGGGGCAGCCGCATATGCTGGTGGTCGATCCCGAGAGTCAACGGATTCGCGGCATCATCTCGTCGAGCGATATCGCCCGCCGTCTGCGCATCGCGGTTGAACTCAACCTGCGGGCGACCAGCTTCCGTGAACTGGTCGATATCATCTCCTCGGGCCGCGACGTGAGCTGAACCGACTTCGGCGTCATCCGAAAACGGCGTCATCCGAAAAAAGAGCAAAGACGCGGGCACTGAGCCCGCGTCTTTGTTTAGGCGCCGAGCGGTGTCTCCTTGCATAACACCCGACCACCGACTTTACTTTTGATCAAGTGCTAAGGGGTTATACGTATCACCTGACTGAAGTCCGAGCGGGTAGGAAAGGGAGAGCAACCATGGATCTGCTGAGCTTCTATCTTGACGAGCAACTCTATGCCCTGTCGCTGGTACAGGTGCGTCGCGTGTTGCCGCCCGTCGCCATCAGCCCGTTGCCGCGTGGGCCTACCGCCGTCATCGGCATGGTCAATGTGGCCGGCGAGGCGATCCCGGTGGTCGATCTGCGTGCCCGTCTGCAACTGCCGTCCCGTGAATTGACGCTTGAAGACCGGCTGCTCTGGGTCCTGGTGGCCGGGCGGAATCTGCTGCTGCCGGTCGATGCGGTCGACGACGTGCTTAGCCTGTCGTCGGCCGAGATTCTGGCCGCCGATACCCTGCCGGCGGCCCCTCCGCTGCTCAGGGGGGTGATCTGCATGCCCCAGGGCATCCTGCTGATCGAGGATCTGACCGAGGTACTGAGCCTGGAGGAGCAACGGGAGTTGGATGATGCGCTTGCCGGTTAAGGGAGAGGTCATGACCCTGCCGGCGGCACTGTGCGAGGCGTGTCGCACCGCGATTGCGGCGCGCTGGGGGCTGGATTACTCCGGCAAGGAGGACGACGAACTGCGGCGTCTGCTGCACCGGGCCGCCACCGTCGCAGGCGGCAACGACCCGCAGGCGCTGGCGCGCCGCCTGGTGGCCAACCGCCTGAGCCGCAACGAGAGCGCGGCGCTGGCAAGTGGCCTGACGGTGGGTGAAACCTACTTCATGCGCGACCCCCGCTTTCTGGCCCATCTGCGCGATCGCTTCCTCGGGCCGCTGATCGACGCACGCCGTCGCAACGGCCAGTATCAACTGACGTTGTGGAGCGCGGCCTGTGCCGGCGGCGAAGAGGCGTACAGCCTGGCGATCCTGGTCGATTCCCTGCTGCCCGACCGGGAGCGGTGGACGGTGACACTCCTCGGCAGCGACCTGGACGCCCAGGCGCTGGCCAACGCCGGTACCGGGTGCTACGGCCCCTGGTCTTTCCGCCGTGTCGATGAACACTGGCGCGAGCGTTACTTTGTCAAGGTGGCGCCGCAACGCTGGCAGCTCCGCGCCGGTCTGCGCGCGCAGGTACGCTTTTTCGAGCACAATCTGGCCGCCGAAGCGGATGCAGGGCACGCCTCTCTACCCGACCGGTGCGACCTGATCCTGTGCCGCAATGTACTGATGTATTTCGTACCCGCCCAGGCCTGGGCGGCGCTGCGCCGTCTGCGCGAGCGCCTGTCGCCGCAGGGGTGCATCGTGCTGTCGGCGGTCGAGAGCCTGCCCGCGCAACTGGGCGACCTGGATGCGGTGCTCTGGCCGGAGGCGCTCTGCCTGCGTCCCGGCGAGCGGCGCCTGGAGGCCGATGAAACGCGCCTGTTGCCGTCTGCGTCGAGCCTGCCCCCGATCCCGGACCCCGCTCCCTTCATCCCCTTGGTGCCGCCGACAGAGCCGTTGCCGCCACTGTCCGAAATGCCGCCCCGGCCGATGGAGAGCAGGGCCGAGGTTGACCCCGAACCCGAACCGAACGAGTTGCTGGTGCAGGCGCGGCGACAGGCCGATGGCGGTCGGCTGGCCGAGGCGGTTGCGCTGCTGGAGCGCCTGTTGGCGCGGCAGCCGACCTGCGCCGAGGGTCACCGGCTGCTGGCCGAGGTGCAGCTCGAACAGGGCCGGGTCGATGCGGCCCGCCGTTCGCTGGCCAAGGTGCTCTACCTCTGTCCGAACCGGACCACCGTGCACTACCAGTACGGCCTGGTCTGTCGCCGGCTCGGTCGGCGGCAAGAGGCCACGCGCCATCTCTACCACGCCCTGCGTCTGCTCGAGCGCGAAAGCGGCGTGGAGGGGGAGGAGGCGTTCAGTGTCGACGACCTCAGGCGGCAGTTGCTGGAGCAGCTGGAGGGGGTGAAGCATGAGCGGATCTGAACGGGACGGGGAGTGGACGGCATTCAGAGCCCGGCTGTCCGAACTGGAACGACAGATAGAGGCAAGGCTGGAACCCGATGCCCGGCAGACCCGGCAGATTCTGCAGCAGCGGGCGCGGCAGATGGCGACACCGGAACAGCGGGAGGAGGAGGCAGAGCCGCTGGCGCTGCTGGTGTTCGAACTCGGTGGCGAGACCTATGCGCTGGAGCCGCACGCGGTGGACGAGGTGGTGCCGCTGCGCCATCTGACGCCGATCCCCGGTACCCCCGCGTTCATCGCCGGTGTCATCGCAGTGCGCGGCCATCTGCTGTCGGTGGTGGACCTGCGCCGGTTCTTCGAGTTGCCGTTGCGGGCGCTGTCCGAGCGCAACAGCGTCATCCTGCTGTCATCGTCAAAAATGGAGTTCGGCCTGCTGTGCGACCGCCTGATCGGCACCCGCACCCTGCCGCGCTCGGCGGTGCTGCCGCCCCCTGCTCATCTCGCGGCGCGGCAGGGCGAGCATCTGCTCGGCGTCACGGCGGAACATTGGGCGCTGCTCGATGCGGCGGCACTGCTGAACGATCCCCGTCTCATCGTCAATGATCCTGCTTAGGGAGTCGAGCATGTTCTTCTATCGCAATCTGCGCATCCGCAACAAGCTGATAGTGACCTTCATCGGCCTGTCGCTGCTGTTCGGTCTGTCCCAACTGCTGGCCTACGACCGCTTCCAGACCCTGCAGCGCGCCGAGCGGCAGCTCTATGGCGAGCAGTTCGCCCTGCTCACCGGGATCAAGGATCTGCGCATCGATATCAACGTCTCCCGTGCCCGTACCCTGGCACTGATCCTGTCCGGCAACACGGTCGGCAGTGCCGACAGACAGGAGATCCAGGGTCAGGTGCAGCGCCAGGCCGCCTATTTCGAACAGCTGCTGCCGCAGGCCGGCGAACGTCCGCGCATCGCCGGACTGGCCCAGAGTCTGTATCAGATCTGGTCCGATTTCGCGGCCACCCTGACGCAGCAGGTGCTGCCCGCGCTGGAACAGGGGCAGCATGACCTGGCACAGGAGGTGACGCTGGGGATACAGCAGCAGCGGATCGACCGCATCCGCGACCTGGGCGAAGAGATCGTCAAGATCGAGCGCGGCGAGCTCGATCGGCAACTGCTGGCGCTGCAGAACGAGGTCCACCGCCAGCGCACCGAGTCGCTGGCGTTTCTCGCCCTGCTGCTGGCGCTGCTCGGGCTGCTGGTCTGGTTCACCTCGCGCTCCATCGCCCTGCCGCTGGAGCAGTTGACCCAGTGGGCGCACCGGATCGCCGACGGCGACCTGTCCGGCAACCGGGAGTTCGAGCGTCGCCGCGACGAGGTGGGCCTGCTCAGCGAGGCGTTTATCGCCATGAGCGCCTATCTGCGTGAACTGGCGGATAACTCGGAACGGATCGCCGAAGGCGACCTGCGGCGGATGCCGACACCGCGTTCGGAACAGGATCTGCTCGGCAACGCCTTCGTCCGCATGGTCGAGCGGCTGCGCAACCTGACCCGCGAGATCCAGGAGGGGGCGGATGTGCTGGCCGTCGCCGGCCAGGAGATCCTGACCACCACGGCCCAGGTCGCGTCCGCGGCCCAGGAGACGGCCGCCGCCATCGGCGAGATCACCACCACGGTGGAGGAGGTGCGCCAGACCGCGACCAACGCCAGCGAAAAGGCGCGCCATGTCAGCGACTCCGCGCAGCGCACGCTGCAGGTGTCCAAGGACGGGCGCAGCTCCATCGAGTCGACGATGGCGGGAACGCAGCAGATCCGCGAGCAGATGCAGTCGGTGGCCGAGAGCATCGTCCGCCTCAGCGAGCAGGCGCAGGCGATCGGCGACGTGGTGGCGCTGGTCAACGATCTGGCCGAACAATCCAACCTGCTCGGCGTCAACGCATCGATCGAGGCGATGAAGGCGGGCGAACCGGGCAAGGGGTTTTCGGTGGTGGCGCAGGAGATCAAGAACCTGGCCGTGCAGTCGAAGGAGGCGACGACGCAGGTGCGCACCATCCTCGCCGATATCCAGAAGGCGTTGAACCAGGCGGTGCTGGAGGCGGAACAGAGCAGCAAGGCGGTCGAAAGCGGCCACCGCCAGGCACAGGCCACCGCCAACGCCATCACCGTGCTGGCCTCGAGCATCGAGGAGTCCTCCGGCGCCGCGCTGCAGATCGCCGCGTCGAGCCAGCAGCAACTGGTCGGCATGGACCAGGTCGCCGGGGCGATGGAGAACATCAAGCAGGCCGGTCAGGAGAATGTCGAGGGCACTCGGCAGTCTGAGCAGGCGGCCCGCAATCTGCACGAACTGGGGCAGCGGCTCAAGGCGCAGGTGGAGCTGTTTCGCCTGTAGGACCGGATAATTTTTCGAGTGGGGGATGTAAGGAATGTTCGTCAACCTGAAAACCGGCAGCAAGCTGCTGCTCGCGTTCAGCCTGGTGTTTCTGCTGTTCGTCGGCCTGGCCTGGACTGCCGATCGTGCCTTGCGACAGCTGCACGGCGCTCAACAGACGCTGTATGACCGCCATGTGTTCCAGCAGCAACTGCTACAGGAGATGCGCACCGACTTCAACAGCAACCGCGCCGACCTGCTGCAGATTCTGCTCGATCCCGGTTCGGAGAGCAGTCGGCAGTTGGCGATCGATATCGAGCAGCGCAGCCGCGATTACGTGGCGAATGTACGCCATCTGCTGTCGCTCAACCAGACGCAGCCGGAGCTGCAGGCGTTGCTGCAGGAGATACAGAGCATTCAGGCCGAGTTCGACCAACGTCGCCGCAACACGCTTGGGCTGCTCCAGGCCGGCCAGGTGGAGCAGGCCCGCGCGATAGCGGTCGGCGAGCAGGGCGAGCGGGTGGCACGCATTCGCGATCTGAGCCGGCAGGCGTTCTCGCGTATCGAACGGGAGATCTTCGAACTGCAGGCACAGGGCGATGCGACCCTTGCGCAGCAGCGCAACCTGATGATCGGGCTCGGTCTGGCCGCGCTGGTGCTGATCGTCGTGCTGGTGGTGCGGTTGCACCGCCTGATCGCGATACCGCTGAAACGCCTGACCGGCTGGGCCGACCGCATTGCCGCAGGTGAACTGGTGCGGGACGAGTCGCTGATCGAGCGGCATGACGAGGTCGGTCTGCTGAATCAGGCGTTTGCACGCATGAGCGCCTATCTGGAGCGGTTGGCCGGGCAGGCGGAGCGTATCGCCCAGGGTGAGCTGGAGATCGAGATCAAGCCGGTATCCGAACGCGATCTGCTCGGCAATGCGTTCGAGCGGATGAGCAGGTATCTGGCGGAGCTGTCCGAATCGGCGCGCCGTATCGCCGACGGTGATCTGACGCTGCAGATCGAACCGCGCTCGGAGCGCGATGCCGTCGGCAGTTCCTTCCGCGGCATGGTCGGCAACCTGCGCACGCTGGCAGCCGAACTGCAGGAGGGCACTCGAGTGTTGACCGGTGCCAGCCAGGAGATCCTGGCGATGACTTCGCAGGTGGCCTCCGGCGCGCAGGAGACCGCCGTGTCCGTCGCCGAGATCACCAGCACCACCGAGGAGCTCAAGCAGACCGCGAGCCAGGCCAGCAAGCGCGCCCGCGACATGACCGAAACCGCGCAGCGATCCGCCCAGGTGGCGTTGGACGGCCGTCAGGCGGTCGACGTGACGCTGGAACACATGGGGCAGATTCGCGACCAGATGCAGGAGGTGGCGGAGAGTATCGTGCGGATGAGCGAGCGCAGCCAGGCGATCGCCGACACCGTGGCCAGCGTCAACGATCTGGCCGAGCAATCCAATCTGCTCGGCGTCAACGCCTCGATCGAGGCGGTCAAGGTGGGTGAGGTCGGCCGAGGGTTCTCGGTGGTGGCGCAGGAGATCAAGCAACTGGCCGCGCAGTCCAAGCAGGCGACGGCACAGGTCCGCACCCTGCTCGGCGACGTGCAGAAAGCGGTCAACCAGGCGGTGATGTCCGCCGAGCAGGGCGGCAAGGCGGTGCACAAGGGGCTGCAGCAGGCGCAGGCGTCGGGCGAGGCGATCCGTCGTCTGGCCGACAGCCTGCAGGACGCCTCGGCCTCGGCGATCCAGATCGCAGCGTCGAGCCAGCAACAACTGGTCGGGGTCGACCAGGTGGTGATGGCGATGGACAACATCAGGAGCGCCAGCGAGGAGAACGCCGCCGGTACCCGCCAGGCGGAGCAGGCAGCGGAAAAACTGCACGAACTGGGCCGCAGCCTGGCGGCCCAGGCAGCGATGTTCAGGGTGTAGCTCAGGGTGTAGCGAGAACGAGTACCAGCGAGGAGCCGGGGATGGACAAACCGGGTGAAGCACTGCAGCAGAAGCTGCTTGCGGCCTTTCAGAGCGAGGCGGGCGAGCGTATCCGGGTACTGGCCGATGGGCTGGCGATGCTGGAGCAGGGCAGCGGCGATGCCGAACTGATCGAGAGCCTGTACCGCGAGGTGCACAGCCTCAAGGGGGCGGCGCGGGCCGTGGGCTATGGGCCGATAGAGCAGCTGTGCCAGGCGTGGGAGAGCCTGTTTGCGGCGCTGCGCTCGGGAAAGCTGGAACCCGGTGCCGTCCATGCCCAACTGGGGCGCGAGGCCTCCGCCCTGATCGAGCGGATGTTGCAGCGGCCACCGGCGCAGGTCGAGGTACCGGCACCGCTCGCCGACCTGTGCCACCGCCTGCAACAGGCCGCGACGGGGCAGGTCTCGCCACCCGAGCAGGCACGGGAGGCCCGGGAAGATCGCGATGAGCGTCCCACGCAGGCGCAGGCCTGGATACCGCTGAAGGAGGAGTCGGCGCTGTTGAGGGTCGATGCCGCCCGTTTCGACAACCTGCTGATCCAGGCCGACACCCTGCAGCAGACCCGGCTGGAGGCGAGCCAGGCGCTGCAGGAACTGACCGAGCTGGCGACCGGGGCCGGGCAGTGGCGTCATCGCAGCCAGGGTGCGGCCCAGGCGGCGCGGCGCTGGCGTACCCAGGGCAACCGCGCGCCGCTGTCGGCGGAGCAGCAGGCGATGCTCGAGTTCTTCGACTGGGTTCGCAACTACCTCGGCGGCTGGGAGTACCGGTTCGAGCGCACGGTGCAGACGGCGCAGAGTACCGAACGCAGCATCCGCGCCGTGTCCGACGGTGTGCAGCAGGAGCTGCAGGCGATCCTGATCCTGCCCTGTTCGGTGCTCGCCGAGGGGCTGCCGGCACTGGTACAGAACATCGCCGACGATGCCGGCAAGCAGGTGGCGCTGCATATCACCGGGTCGACACTGAATGTGGATAAACGGGTGCTGGACGGCATGCGCAGCCCGCTGCAGCACCTGCTGCGCAACGCCGTCGATCACGGTATCGAGACGGCCGAGGCGCGGCGTGCGCGGGGCAAGGCGGCGCAGGGGCGGATAACGGTCGAGTTCGTGCAGGAGAGCGGCGGGCACTTCGAGCTGCGGGTGGAGGATGACGGCGCCGGTCTCGATCCGCAGCGGCTCAGGGAGAAGGCGCTGGCGATGGAACTGATCGACGAGGAGGCGGCCGCCGCGATGAGCGATGACGAAGCCTGCCAACTGGCGTTTCACTCCGGCCTCTCCACCAGTGCGCTGATCACCGACCTCTCCGGCCGCGGTCTGGGGCTGGCGATCGTGCGCGAAAAGGTGGAGCGTCTCGGCGGCGAGCTCAGGCTGTCGAGCGAGCGGGGCCGGGGTACCCGCTTCACCTTCCGTCTGCCGATCAGTCTGGCCACCTATCGTGCCCTGCTGCTGCAGGTGGCCGAACGCACCTTCGCGCTGTCGGCGATGGCGGTGGAGCGCGTGGTGCGCCTGCCGCAGGAGGAGCTGAAAAGCATCGAGAACCGGCTGACCATGCGGCTGGGCGAGCAGGTGGTGCCGCTGTGGCGCTTGCATGAGCTGTTGGCGCTGACGCCGCCCGCGACACCCCGGAACCGCTATCCCGTGGTGGTGCTGCGCACCGGGCAGGAGCGCTTCGGGCTGCTGGTGGATGCCGTGCTCGGCGACGAAGAGGTGGTGATCAAGCCGTTGGGGCCGCAACTGCAGCGGGTACGCAACATCCTCGGCGCGACCCTGCTCGGCGACGGGCGTGTGGTGCCGATTCTGCACGTGCAGGATCTGTACAAGAGCGCCCTGATGCGCACCTCGGCCCCGATCGAGGTCGACGAGGGCGGCGACAGACGCAAGCGGATTCTGGTGGCGGAGGACTCGATCACCTCGCGCAGCCTGCTGAAGATGATCCTCGAGGGGGCCGGCTATGAGGTGGCGACCGTCAACGACGGTGTCGAGGCCTGGGACCGGCTGCGCGAGAGCGAGTTTGAACTGCTGGTCTCCGATATCGAGATGCCGCGCATGGACGGCTTCGAACTGACCGCGCGGCTGCGGGCGGACCGCCGGCTGGGCGAGTTGCCGGTGATCCTGGTGACGGCGTTGAGCAGCGCGCGGGATCGCGAACGTGGACTCGAGGCGGGGGCCAACGCCTATATTGTCAAGAGCGGCTTCGACCAGGCCAATCTGCTTGATGTCATCCGGCAACTGGTGTGATCGGGAGGTGAGTGAAGTGAAGGTATTGATCGTCGACGATTCACCGGTAATGCGCCAACTCCTGGCGCATATCGTTCAGGATGCGGGCATGGAGGTGGTCGGCGAAGCCGCCGACGGCGCCCGAGGCGGTCGCCGCCGTCGCGCGATTGCGGCCCGACGTGATCTCCATGGATGTGCATATGCCGAAGATGGACGGCTACACCGCCGCGCGGCGGATCATGGAGGAGCATCCGACCCCGATCGTCGTGGTCACCGCCAGCAGCAATATCGACGATACCGCCACCGCCATGCGGGTACTGGAAGCGGGAGCGATCACCGTGGTGCAGAAGCCCCAGGGACCGTCGCATCCCAACTTCGGCCGCGATGCTCGGGAGCTGATCCGCATCCTGCGGGTCGCCGCCGAGGTCAAGCTGGTCCGGCGGCGTCCGGCGCCCGAACGGCAGTCGGCGATAACGGAGGCGGCATCGCTGCCGGTCACGACCCGGATGCCGAAGCTGGTTCTGATCGGCGCCTCCACCGGTGGGCCGGCGGCGCTGAAATCCCTGCTCGATCGCCTGTCCGCCGATCTGCCCTGGCCGATACTGGTGGTGCAGCATATCTCGCCCGGCTTCCTGCCCAGCCTGTGCGAGTGGCTAAACTACAGCTCGGCGCTGCCGGTGCGGGTCGCCGAATTCGGCGAGAAGGTGCAGCCGGGCCATGTCTACCTGGCACCGGACCTGTGCCACATGGAGATCGACGACAGCCTGTGTATCCGCCTGCTCGCCGACAGCGAATCCGGCCTGCTGCAACCTTCGGTGGCGCGGCTGTTCGCCAGTGCCGCACGGAATGTCGGCGCCGATGTGGTGGCGATCCTGCTCTCCGGCATGGGCAGCGACGGCGTCGACGAGATGGTGCAGCTGCGCCGCCTCGGCGCACTGACGCTGGCACAGGATCCCGATTCCGTGGTGGTCAACGGCATGCCGGGAAACGCGGTGAAGCGGGGGGCGGTCGATCGGGTGCTGCGGCCGGAGCAGATAGCGGCGCTGCTGACCAAACTGGCCGGCTCGGCAAAGGGTAAGGGAGACTGAGATGTTGCAAGGCAAGAGTGTTCTGATCGCGGAGGACAGCCTGACCCAGGCGGTACATCTGCAATCCCTGCTGGAGGGGCATCAGTGCGAGGTCCGGGTTGTCGGCGACGGCGTCGAAGCGCTGGAACTGGTCGCGAGGGCACGACCGGATATCGTCATCAGCGATGTGGTGATGCCGAACATGGATGGCTACGAACTCTGTCGGCGGCTGAAGAGTCAGCCGGAAACCGCCGGTATCCCGCTGATCCTGGTCACCACCCTGACCGACCCGCGGGATGTGGTACGCGGACTGGCCTGCGGCGCCGACAACTTCATCACCAAACCCTATGACGAAACCTACCTGCTGAGCCGGATGCGCTATCTGCTGGTCAACTATGAGCACCGCGCACATGAGCGGGTGCAGATCGGCATCGAAGTGGAGCTCGACGGCGAGCGTCACTTCATCACCGCCGCGCGCCAGCAGATCCTGGACCTGCTGATCTCCATCTACGAGGAGGGGATCCGGCTGAACCGGGAGTTGAAGGCCAAGCACGCAGCACTCAGCGAGAGCAATGCGCTGGTCAACAGCCTGTTCCAGTTCACCGCCGAGCTCAGCGCCGCGAACAGCGAGTGGGAGATCATACACCGGGGGCTGGAGCGGATCGCCACCTTCAGCGAGGTGGCCGGGACCTGGCTGCTGCTCGGCTCCGGGGCGGAAGAGGGGGCCGAATGGCGGCTGGCCGGGGCCGCAGGCGAGGGGTTCGATATCGCCAAACTGCAACAGCGTTGCGACAACTGCCCCTGTCTGCACGCCCGAGCGGCCGATCATATTCACGAGGTGGTGGATATCGACCGCTGTCCGGCACTGGCCGAGCAGGCACAGCAGCACCATGCCACGATACCGCTGTTTTTCGGCAGCGAGGTGATCGGGCTGCTGAACGTGGTGCGCAGCAACGGATTGCGCTGGGACAGCGAGCAACTCCTGGCCCTGCGCGCCATCGGACATCAGTACTCGGTGGCGTTGGGGCGGGCTCGGCTGTTCGAAGACCTGGAACTGATGATCGACCAGCGGACCGCGGAACTACAGGACGAGATGGCGCGGCGCGAGCACGCGCAGGCCGAACTGCGCCTGCGCAACCAGGCGCTCGAGTCCAGCGTCAACGCGGTGATGATCTTCGATGTCGTCAGCGCCGAGAACCCCATCGTCTATGTCAATCCGGCGTTCGAACGGATCACCGGCTACCGGCGCCAGGAGGTGCTGGGGCAGGACTACTTCCGCATCCTGACCGGCGGGCGCGAGCAGCAGGGGCTGGACAGCATTCGCCACGCACTGCGCAACGGCACCGAGGGTCAGGCGCTGCTGCAGCACTACCGCAACGACGGTTCGCTGTTCTGGAACGACCTGCGGGTGGCGCCGGTACGCGACGGCAGCGGCCGCATCCGCCACTTCGTCGGTGTGCTCAACGATGTCACCGAAACCAAGTTGTACCAGGAGCAGCTCGAGCATCAGGCCAATTTCGACGGTCTGACCGGGCTGCCCAACCGCAACCTGTTGATGGACCGTATCCAACAGGCGATCGCGCACATGGCGCGACACCGCTCCGGCTTCGTGCTGGCGTTCATCGACCTCGACAACTTCAAGTATGTCAACGACAGCCTGGGTCATCTGCTCGGCGACCAGTTGCTGTGCCAGGTCGGCGACGCGCTGCGGCCCTGCATGCGCGAGGGCGATACCCTTGCCCGTCTGGGCGGGGACGAGTTCGTGGTCCTGCTCAACGAGGTCGACACCCCCGATACCATCGATATCGCGCTCAGGCGCATCCTCGATGCGGTGGCGCTGCCCAAGCGGCTCGACAGCACCGAACTGCTGCTCACCTGCAGCATCGGCTACTGCATCTATCCACAGGACGGCGACGATGCCACCACCCTGCTGAAAAACGCCGACAACGCCATGTACCGCGCCAAGGAGCTGGGCCGCAGCCAGATCTGCAGCTACGAACGGGAGATGGACGGCCGGGTGCGCAAGCGCCTCAAGCTGGAGTACGACCTGCGCATGGGCCTCGAGCGCAGCGAACTGGAGCTCTACTACCAACCGCAGTGGAGTTACCGCGAGCGCCGCATGGTCGGGGCCGAGGCGCTGGTGCGCTGGCGCCGCGACGACCAGATGGTCTCGCCCGGCGAGTTCATCCCGGTGGCGGAGGAGACCGGCCTGATCCTGGATCTCGATGCCTGGGTGCTGCGCAGCGCCTGCCTGCAAACGCGCAACTGGCTCGATGCCGGGCTGCCGCCGCTGACAGTGTCGGTCAACCTGTCGGCGCGCCAGTTCAAGGGCGCGCAGTGCGTGCCGCTGATCAAGCGGGTGCTGGAGGAGACCGGCCTGCCCCCGGAGCAGTTGAAGATCGAGGTGACCGAAAGCATGGTGATCCAGAACGCCGACGACGCCCTGGACACGATGAAAAGGCTTCGCGACATGGGGGTCGCACTGGCGATGGATGACTTCGGTACCGGCTATTCGTCGCTGAGCTACCTCAAGCGCTTCCCGTTCCAGCAGTTGAAGATCGACAAGAGCTTCGTCGACAACCTGGTCGAGGATCGCGAGGGGGCGGCGATCGTCCACGCCGTGCTCGAACTGAGCCGGACGCTGGGGATCCAGACCGTGGCCGAGGGGGTGGAAACGCAAGGGCAGTACGACTACCTGCTCGACGCCGGTTGCGACCTGGTGCAGGGTTACTTCTATTCCCGCCCGCTGGCGGTTGCCGACTGCGCCGACTTTCTGTCGCGCCAAGGCCGGGGAGACCAGCCGTTTTCCCCCGGAACCCGATAAGGCAATGCCATCCCGGTTTGCCGTCTATCCTTAAACCGGTACAGAAAAAAGGGTTACTCACCTTTCCGGACATAAGGTCGGAAAGGTCGGCAACCCTTGGTCTGCGTCAGTATAACGATCTGTCGCCAATGCGATACTCATTGGATAAGAACGTGCCGACGGACAGCAAGGGAGACCCGAATGGCGTCCGAATACCGCATGATGGACGGCAACGAAGCGGCCGCGACCATCGCCCACCAGCTCAACGACGTGATCGCGATCTACCCGATCACCCCCGCCTCGCCGATGGGCGAACTCAGCGACGCCTGGAGCGCCGGCGGGCGCACCAATCTCTGGGGCGCGGTGCCCGATGTGATCGAACTGCAGAGCGAAGCCGGCGCCGCCGGTGCCGTTCACGGTTCGCTGCAGGCCGGCGCCAAGACCTGCACCTTCACCGCCTCCCAGGGGCTGCTGCTGAAGATCCCCAACATGTTCAAGATCGCCGGTGAGCTGACACCGACGGTGTTTCATGTCGCCGCGCGCTCGGTGGCGACCCATGCCCTGTCGATCTTCTGCGACCACTCCGATGTCATGGCCACGCGTAGCACCGGCTTTGCGCTGCTCGCCTCCAACTGCGGTCAGGAGGTGATGGACTTCGCCTGTATCGCCGAGATGGCGACGCTGGAGGGGCGGGTGCCGGTACTGCACTTCTTCGACGGCTTCCGTACCAGCCACGAGGTGAGCAAGGTCGAGCTGATTACGCAGGAGCAGTTGCGCGAACTGATCCCGGCGCACCTGGTACAGGCCTGCCGCGATCGCGGCATGTCGCCGAACCGGCCCCAGGTGCGCGGCACCTCGCAGAACCCGGACGTGTTCTTCCAGTCGCGCGAAGTGACCAACCCCTACTACCAGGCGTTTCCCGCCATCGTGCAGGCGGCGATGGAGCGCTTTGCCGCCGTCACCGGGCGCCGCTACCGGCTCTACGACTATATCGGCGCCCCCGATGCCGAGCGCGTGATCGCGCTGATGGGCTCCGGGGCGGAAACGGTGCAGGAGACGGTGGAACACCTGAACGCCCAGGGCGACAGGGTGGGGCTGCTCAAGGTACGCCTGTACCGCCCGTTCGACGGCGAACGGCTGCTCGCGGCGCTGCCGGACACGGTCCGGGCGCTGGCGGTGCTCGATCGTACCAAGGAGCCGGGCGCCGGAGGCGAACCCCTGTACAAGGATATCGCCACCGCGCTGCTGCAGGCGGAGGCCGGCGGCGCCTGGCAGGGCGAGAGCCTGCCGCGACTGATCGGCGGTCGCTTCGGCCTCGGTTCCAAGGAGTTCACCCCGGCGATGGTCAAGGCGCTGTTCGACCATTTGGCGGGGCCGTCCCTGAAACCCCAGTTCACCATCGGCATCGACGACGACGTGAGCGGGCTGAGCCTGGCCTACGACCCGGCGTTTCGCACCGACGCCTGCAATCGGTGGGTGCAGGCGGTGTTCTACGGACTGGGCGCCGACGGCACCGTCAGCGCCAACAAGAACAGCATCAAGATCATCGGCCGCGAGCCGGGTCGCTACGCCCAGGGCCACTTCGTCTATGACTCGAAGAAGTCGGGCGCGGTGACCGTCTCCCACCTGCGCTTCGGCCCCGAGCCGATCCATGCCGCCTACGAGATCCAGCCGGGTCAGGCGGATTTCGTTGCCTGCCATCAGCCCCAGTTCCTCGACCGCTACCCGATGTTCGAGCTGGCGAAGGAGGGCGCTCGCGTACTGATCAACACGCCGCTTACCGGCACCGGCTTCTGGGCCAGTCTGCCGGGCGAGGTGCAGCGGCTGATGCAAAACCGCAAGCTGCGCGTGTACCTGATCGACGCCTATCGGGTGGCGGAGGAGGCCGGGCTGGGCAAGCGGATCAACACCATCATGCAGACCTGCTTCTTCGCCCTGACCGAGGTGTTGCCGAAGGCGGAGGCGATCGCGGCGATCAAGTCCGCGGTGGCGAACAGCTACGGCAAGCGCAGTCGCCGCATCGCCGAGATGAATATCGAAGCGATCGACAACGCGCTGGCGCATCTGCATGCCTTCGAGCTCCCGGCTCAGCCGCCGGGACAGATCCCGATGCGCGCCGTCGAGGTGGCCGAGGACCCCTTCCTGCAGAGCGTCACCGCCGAACTGATCGCCGGCCGCGGGGATGCGCTGCGCGTGAGTCAACTGCCGCTGGACGGGGTCTGGCCCTCGGGCACGGCGCAGTATGAGAAGCGCGACCTGGCGCTGCAGATCCCCTGTTGGGAGCCGGACCTGTGCACCCACTGCGGCAAGTGCGTGCTGGTCTGCCCGCACGGCGTGATCCGCTCCAAGGCGTTCGATGCCGCCGAACTGGCCGCGGCGCCGGAGGGATTCAAGGCGGTGCCGATCAAGGGCGCGAAGGAGTTTCCGCCCGATACGATGATCAGCTACCAGCTCTCGCCCGAGGATTGCACCGGCTGCACCCTCTGTGTCGAGATCTGCCCGATCAGCGACAAGAGCAATGCCGGCCGCAAGGCGATCAACATGGTGCCGAAGGAGCAGACGCTGGCGGCGGAAAAACGCAACTGGGCCTTCTTCAACGCGCTGCCCGAGTTCGACCGCACCCTGGTCAAGGAGACCACGCTCAAGGGCGCCATGCTCTACCAGCCGCTGTTCGAGTTCAGCGGCGCCTGCGCCGGTTGCGGCGAGACGCCCTACATCCGCCTGCTCAGCCAGCTCTACGGCGACCACATGCTGGTGGCCAACGCCACCGGCTGCTCGTCGATCTACGGCGGCAACCTGCCCACCACCCCCTGGACCTGCAATGCCGAAGGGCGTGGCCCGGCCTGGAACAACTCGCTGTTCGAGGACAACGCCGAGTTCGGTCTCGGCATGCGCGCGGCGCTGGATGCCCAGACCGCCTACGCCCGGGCGCTGTTGCAGGGGCTTGCCGACAGGCTCGACGCGGAACTGGTCACGGCAATTCTGAACGCCGACGAGAGCAGCGAGGCGGGGCTGGCGGCCCAGCGCAAGCGGATCGACGTTCTGCGCGAGGCGCTGGAGAAGATCGACGACCCCTGTGCCAGGGCTCTGCTGCAAGTGGCCGACAAGCTGGCGCGGCACAGCGTCTGGATCGTCGGCGGCGACGGCTGGGCCTACGATATCGGCTATGGCGGCCTCGACCATGTGCTCGCCTCCGGACGCAACGTCAACATCCTGGTGCTCGATACCGAGGTCTACTCCAACACCGGCGGCCAGACCTCCAAGGCCACGCCGCGCGGCGCCGTGGCCAAGTTCTCCGCCGGCGGCAAGGCGGGGCCGAAGAAGGACCTGGCGCGGCTGGCGATGGACTACGAGCATGTCTACGTGGCCCGTGTCGCCTACGCCGCCAAGGATGTGCACACCCTGCGCACCTTCCTCGAGGCGGAGAGCTACGACGGTCCGTCGCTGATCATCGCCTACTCGCCCTGTATCGCCCACGGCTTCGACCTGGCCGACAACCATGAACACCAGCGGCTGGCGGTGGAGTCCGGCCACTGGCCGCTGCTGCGCTACGACCCGCGCCGCGCCGCGCAGGGGTTGAACCCGCTGCGGCTCGACTCCAAGCCGCCCTCCATCCCCTACACACAGTTTGCCCGCACCGAGGCGCGCTTCAGCATGCTGATGCGTACCGATCCCGACGCCGCCAAGGCGTTCCTCGAGGCCGCCCAGCACGAGGTCACCGAGCGCTACCACCGCTATGCCCAACTCGCCGAACTGAGCTGGGAGGAGGTGGAACCGCCAGCCGAGGATACGGAACAACACGCACCCGGTGCGCAAGAGGTATCACCATGAAACAACGACTGCAGGCGCGCTACCTGGGGCTGGCGCTGAAAAGCCCCCTCGTTCCCTCGGCCTCGCCTCTGACCGCCACCCTCGGCGGTGCCCGCACGCTGGAAGATGCCGGAGCCGCCGCCATCGTCATGCACAGCCTGTTCGAGGAGGAGTGCCGACAGGATCAACGGATGCTGCACCAGTTCCTCTATGACCGCGAACAGGGCCACTCGGAATCCGACGGTTATCTGCCGGAACCCAAGGGGTTCAAGACCGCCGAGGAGCGCTACCTGGAGACGCTCCGGCAGATGAAGGCGCAGCTGGAGATCCCGGTGATCGCCAGCCTCAACGGCGTAACCCGGCGCGGCTGGACCGACCACGCCCGACAGCTCGCCGATGCGGGCGCCGATGCGCTGGAACTCAACGTCTACTATGTCGCCGCCGATGCCGAGGAGTCGGCCCAGGATGTCGAGCAGCGCTACCTGGATATCCTGCACGCGGTGCGCACCACCGTGCCCGACCTGCCGCTGGCGGTGAAGATCTCCTCCCAGTTCACCAGCCCGGTGAATTTCGTCAGCCGGCTCAAGCAGCTGGGTGCCGATGCCGTGGTGCTGTTCAACCGCTTCCTGCAACCGGATATCCAGCTCGAATCCCGCCAACTGCGCTCGCTGCTCGAACTCTCCCGCTCCGAAGAGCTGCGCGAGCGCCTGCGCTGGATCGCCATCGTGCGCGCCCAGGTGGCGATCGACATCGCCGTCACCGGCGGCGTACACAGCGCCGAGGATGTGCTCAAGGCGCAGATGTGCGGCGCCGACATCACCCAGATGGCCAGCGCCCTGATGCAGCGCGGCCCCGGCATCATCCACGAGATCGAAGCGATGCTGCTGGACTGGCTCGACATGAACGAATACGACAGCCTGCTGCAACTCAAGGGCAGCGTCTCCTACCGCAACGCCGCCGACCCCTCGGGCTTCGAACGCGCGAACTACCTGGAAACGCTGGACAGTTGGCGGGGTTGAGGCGGTAACCCCAGGTCAGATTGCCGCCGGGTTCCGGTTGTCGGCCCGCAACTTCTCGCTGCCGGCAAGCTTCAACCAGATGACCCCGGCGATGATGATCGCCAGCCAGAATGCCTGCGTCGCATTGAGCGCTTGATCGAAGAGGACGCTACCGAACACGGCCGAGCCCACGGCGCCGATGCCGGCCCAGATCGCGTAACCGACACCGACATCGAACTCGAGCAGGGCCAGGCCGAGAAAAAACGTCGCGATCGCCCCGCTGACCAGAGTGGCGATCGTCCACCACAGTCGGGTAAAGCCGTGCGCTTTCCCTGCGGCAATTGCGACGGATGTTTCGAAAAGTACGGCGATGCCGAGATAGATCCAGCTGGTCATAGGTTGTCCTCCCATCAAGCGTTGTGTAAGTGAACCGATTTGTTTTCCCGTATTGAGATCGTTGATCAGTTGCTTGTATGTGCATGCATCTTAGGATGCGGGGTTTGTGGCTGTCAATATGCTTGCGCATACAAATAAATTTCTATTGATCGTACAACGCCGGCAATGCGTGACCTGGGAGGGGACTGGTGTTCAAAGGGACGAGAGGGATAGCGTGGACCTTGAGAGCGTCCGACTCCTAAGCTAGTTCGTTGTTGTGAAGACGGTTAACATATGTATGTACAAGGAAATCGAATCCGAAGGGACTACGCTTGTTGTTTACATAGGAATTACCGGCTATGACATCGCAATCTGCGCTGTGGCAGAGGCTCAAGAACGTCGTCGACGGCGTGGAAAACCAGGTCGCGAAGGCTCTGCAACGCGAGCATGGAATCGGCCTGACGGAGTACCGCGCGCTGAAACTGCTCGCCGGCGCAGCGGATTCCGAGTTGCGGATGCAGGAGCTGGCCAAGCTCATGGGGCTGAACCAGAGTTCCGTGACGCGTCTGGTGGAGCGTCTTGAGCGGGACGGCTACACCATCCGTGATCTGTGCCCGAACGACAAGCGAGGTGTTTATACCGTACTGACCGGCCGTGGCAGGGAGATGCAGAGCCATGCCGAGCAAGACTATGACGGCTACCTCAACGCGGCATTGGAAGAGCTGGGGTCTCATGAGGAAAACAGCAGTATCGTGCAGTGTCTTCGCCGGATGATTCAAGAGCAGCTCCCTCTATGAACAGCGGCCGAACTCCTCTTTCAGCCAGTTGCCGACGGCGTGCAGATCTGCGGGAGCGGATGTCGTGGCCGGAGTGACGAACCAGTAACTGTAGGACGCCTGTAGTTCGATCTCGAACGGCATGATCAGGCGCCCCGCCTGCAGATCGTCGGCCACGAGTACCGAGCGGCCGAGCGCGACGCCCTGACCGTCGAGGGCGGCCTGCAGCATCGCCGCATCATCGGCCAGCTTCGGGCCGCGCGGTACGGGCCGGTCGCCGAGACCGGCGGCACGGAACCACATCTCCCAGTTCTCTTCGATATCGGAGTGCAGCAGCCTGGCAGCGAGCAGATCCGCCGGGGTGTTCAATCCGCACGCCTGTGCGTAGGCCGGTGTGCAGACCGGGGCGATCGTTTCCCGGGCCAGGGGCTGGGCGACAAGGCCCGGCCAGTCGCCCTTGCCGTAGCGTATCGCGGCGTCCACCCCCTCGGCGACGAAATCGACGAGGTGGCGGGAGGCGGTGATGCGCAGGTCGATATCGGGGTGCCGTTGCACGAAGCGGCCCAGGCGGGGCGCGAGCCATTTCGCGGCCACCGAGGGCAGCATCGACAGGGTGACATGGTGTGTGCCCGCTGCCGGCTTCGCCGCCGCGACCGCGTGCTCAAGCGTATCCATCGCCCGTCCGACCTCGTCGCCGAGTGCCTTGCCCGTCGCCGTCAGCTTCAGGTTCGGCCCCGAGCGCAGAAACAGCTTGAGGCCCAGCCACTGCTCGAGCTCCTGCACCTGACGGCTGACCGCCCCTTGGGTCACGCTGAGTTCCAGCGCGGCATCGGTAAAGCTGCCATGGCGAGCCGCGGCCTCGAACACCTGCAGCGAACGCAGCGGCGGAAGTCGCTGTTTAGAATGAGCCTGTCTCATGATTAACCCGTCGGATAACTCGTTTTTTCGGATAAGCTGCTGAAACTATCATGACTGTAAAGCATGTAAGCCTATCGAGGAAGACAGTCGTGAACCGGATCATGAGCAAGCACTCTTTTACGACCTGGATGAGATTGCCGAACTGGCCGCCGGCCCTATGGATGGTGGTCGTTACGTTGGCGTTGGGACTTGTGGGCGGGGTCGGCGCTGCGGAGATGGTCGAGCTGTTCAACGCGGGGTTTGGTCGCACGCTGGGCGAGTTCATGTTGATCCTGCTGCCCTCGTTCATTCTCGCGTCTGCGCTGGAGAGGCGCCGCGTAACCGCCGCGAGCGGCATCGCGGCGGCAGTCTCGCCGCTGGCCGGGGCGGGCATGATCTGCCCCGATACGGCCTATGCCGCGTTGTCGCCCGCCGCCGGTGCGCGTCGTCTCGATCTGGCCTTCGGCGCCTATGCCGGATTCAAGCTGCTCTATCCCGCCGGCCCGCTGATCGTGGCCACGGGGCTGGGCATCCGAGACGACTCGCTGTTCCTCTACGGCCTGGTGCTGCTGCTCCCGGTCTGGGCCGTCGGCGTGCTCTGGGGGCGGATGCGGAGCGGGGCGGATAGGCTCGAGCCGCAGGCGCCGACAGCGGCGCACGCCGTATCGCCGCGAGCACTGCTCACGGCATTCGGGCCGTTCCTGCTGTTGGCGCTGCTGCTGGTGCTGGGATGGACGTTCGACAGCTCGGGCATCGTCCTGGTCGATTTCATCACCCAGCCGAAGGGGGCGCTGATGGCGGCAGCGGCCCTGGCCCTGATCGGCGTGCCCGCGCCGAGCCGTCGCGAATGCCTCGATGCGGCCGTGCGGCGCACATCATCGCTGCTGCTGGTGCTGGGTGCCGCAAGTGCCTTCGGCAGCGTGCTGATGCAGCGGATCATGCCGGAAGCGCTCGTGCCCGCCGGCGCCGGGCTTGCCGGACTCGTCGGACTCTTTGCGCTGACCGCGCTGTTCAAGCTCGCGCAAGGCTCCAGCATGGCCACCTTCGCGGCCGTGACCCCAGTCGCCGCACCGATGGTGATGGCCATGGAACTGCCGCCCGCAGCAGCGGTCTTCGCCATCTGCGCCGGGTCGTTCGTCACCATCCTGCCCAACGACAGCTTCTACTGGCTGGTACGCAAGGATGCCCTGGCCCAGGACAGCGAACCCCGGAGCCTGGCGACACTGGCAGGTGGTGCGCTGCTCCAGGCGTTCACGGGGCTCGGGCTCATCCTGGCGGCTGTTTCGGTGGGGGTAGGGTGAGGAAGCATCTATTAAGAGATGCATTTAAGATGGTTGCTACCGCAGAAGCGTACAGACCCTCTCGGATGGTGGTGTAGATGCCCCGATTCATCGATGTGATGATCCGCTGCGCGGTCACTGGCTACCGATCCTCATGCAAGCGGCCTTCCACATACTTGTGAAGGATGCTGGCAACAAGTGTTTGGTAGGGAATACCTTCGGCCAGCGCTTTCTTCTGGAGCCCCCTGAGATCCTTGGAAGAAAGCCTGATGTTGATACGGGCATCTTTCTTGAACATAGCTTCGGCGTACTGTTGATGCCGCGCTTTCCTATCCTCAACGTCTGACGCCCGCTGCAGTTCTCCTGCATCAAATGCATCCAGAATTTCCTGCTCTTCTTTATCCAGCCTGCTCATTTCGGACCTCCTAGGTAGGTTTTGGTCGCTTTCCGGCTCGGAATGATCGTTTTCAGAAAAACCTCATCTTCCGATTCTACAAAGGGCACCAGGTAGGCGTACCCCTCTATCTCAATCACATGAATCTGCTGCCCTGGATATCGTTCCTGATTCGGGTGTTCGAACGTATCCAGGATACCTCCGATCGAGATGTGCAAAACCACATCCTCAAACGAGATGTTTCTTTCCTCTTGGAGAAGCTTGTTCTTGTCTGGGTTCCATGTGATAGCTTTCATGGGCGGAGTGTAGCACATTGTGTGCTCTTTGTACTCAGAAGCTAACGCTAAGCAGGGCTAATTTGTCCTTCCATGGTTCGTTCGCGAGATCAGGCCCTTAGAGAAAATCCTGAACCTGGCCGCTGGCGCTACGCTGTGCGGCATGAGTGGCTACAAGGCGATGGCCGAGTGGGCTCAATCACTGGGGCAGGCCGACAGCGCTCGCTCGCCCGTTATCTCGTCGGGCGCGGCGCGCACAGCCGGGAGGTGGTGCAGGGCATCACTAGCCGCCCGCCGGAACAAGCGTCTGCGCCGCTTCGTGGAAATCATTGCAGAGACCCCGCCAACCGCGTCAGGTACTGGATTACCTGAGGCTGACCGCCAACACGCGAGGAAGGACGGGGGCAGCGGCGTGAGAACAAATTAGCCCTGGCCTTTCAGCCGGAAGGACTTGACATGAATTGTGGGGAATGCTCTAGTGAGCAAACGTTATCTCAAAAATGAAAAAACGTTTGCTCAATGCGGAATGCGAGGGGCGGGAGGAGTCAGAATGCAAGCCTATGCAAGGTGCCGGGCAGCCGAACTCAAGTACGGAGTGTTGCCACTGTGCGTGTAACCATTCGAGATGTCGCCGCCAGGGCGAACGTCAGTGTGAGTACTGCATCGCGCGCGCTAAACGATTCGGGCAGAATGCAGCCGCAGACCCGGGATCGCGTCCGGGCGGTTGCCAAGGAACTCGGGTACCGACCGAACTCAATGGCACGTGGCCTTGTACAGCAACGATCTTTCACTCTGGGACTCTTGACCAACGACACCTATGGACGTTTCACCCTGCCGGTGGCGGCCGGGTTATCGGGCGCTATGGTCGACCGCGGTATTTCCGTTTTTCTGGCATCGGGGCAGGATGATCGTGATCTCACTCGCCTGAACCTGGAGGCACTGGAGGAAAAGCGGGTCGATGGTCTTGTCATTTCCGGCAAGCGGATCGACCGGGCGCTTCCGATTGATCTGTCCAACACCGGTATTCCTACGGTTCACGTCATGTCTGCCTGCCCCGAAGGAGGCGTGGGACTCGCCCCTGACGACTTTGGGGGCGCGAGTGCCGCGACGATGCACCTTCTTCTGGAGAGCGGTCGCACCCGCATTGCGCACCTTACCGGCCCTGAGGATTTTCAGGCGGCCCGCCTTCGCGAGGAAGGCTGGCGGGAAACCCTTCACGCGGCCGGCGCCAGGCCTTGGGGTGCGGCGATCTTCGGGGAATGGTCCGAGATGCACGGCTTCGAGGCCGCGCACAGGATGTTCGGCCCCGATCGCACGACCGAGGTGCCCGACGCCGTGTTCTGTGGCAACGACCAGATCGCAAGGGGGCTGATCGACGGGCTGACGGCGCTTGGCGTGCGCGTCCCCGATGACGTCGCCGTGGTTGGTTTCGACAACTGGGAGCTTTTTGCCAAAGCGACACGCCCCCCGTTGACGACCGTCGACATGGGGTTGTTCGAACTGGGCAGGCAGGCCGGTCTGACCCTGCTTGACATGATCAGCGGCAAACCGGTCCCTCCCGGCCTGACACACACACCAACCAGGCTCGTCGTGCGCGAGTCCTGCGGAGCGACCCGTCCGGCAGATGCCGCCTGACGGGCAGGAGGAAGAGACCCGCTTGCGGGTTTTCTTATGCGCAATTTGCGCAAACGTTATCTCAATCGGGATACGCATAAAAATAAAATAAGAAAGGAGAGAAACATGAGCTACAGGACAATGATGAGTGGGCTTGCCATTACGGCCCTCATGTTGCCGGGAGTGGCATCGGCAGAGGATTTTTCGATCTGGGTCAGGTCGGACGGATCCGAGTTCATGCCCAAACTGGTGGAGGCGTTCAACGCCCGGAGTGAACACAACGCGCAACTGCAAATCGTGCCGGTCGACGAACTGGTGCAGAAATATGCCATCGCCAGTGCCGGTGGTTCGGCGCCTGATGCCCTGTCGCTCGATCTGATCTTCACGCCGGCCTTTGCGGAGAACGGTCAGCTTCGGGATATGACCGATTTCGCGAAGTCCTTACCCTATTTCGCCTCGCTTTCGCCTGCCCACCTGAAGGTCGGAACGGTCGATGACCGGATCTACGGCATGCCGTTTTCCGGCGATGCCTCTCTGCTTCTGTGGAACAAGGATCTGTACAAGGCCGCCGGGCTTGATCCCGATGACGCTCCCAAGACCTGGGCCGAGATCAAGGAAGACGCGAAGGCGGTCGCAGCGCTTGGAGAGGAGACCTACGGTTTTTATTTTTCGGGCAATTGTGGCGGCTGCAACATCTTTACCTTCGCCCCTCTGATCTGGGCCTCCGGCGGTGATATTCTCGAGGATGGGGGGCGGAAGGCGACGTTGATATCGGACGAGGCCGTGGCCGCGATTGATTTCTATCGCGGCATGGTGAACGACGGACTGGTGCCGGCCGGGTCCCAGACCGATTCCGGCAGCAACTTCTTCGCCGCCTTCGCCAACGGCAATATCGGGATCACCCCCTCGGGTTCCTTCGCCATCGGTGCGCTCAACAACCAGTATCCCGACCTCAATTACGGCGTGACCTTCCTGCCGGGCAAGGATGGCGGCATTTCGTCTTTCGCGGGGGGCGACAACATCGTCATCTCGGCCGGCACGGACGAGAGCAAGTTGCCGGCGATCCACGCTTTCATCGAGTTCGCCTATTCGATCGAAGGGCAGACGATCCTCACCCGGAACGGCGCCATGCCGGTACGTGGCGACCTCGCTGAAGAGGCGCTGGCCGGGATGGACGAGCGCTACAAGATCTCGGCCGAGGCGATGGCGCATGGCAACACGCCTTATACCGTGGTGTTCAACGACCTGATCAACTCGCGCAACGGCCCGTGGATCACGACGCTGAACCAGGCCTTCTTCTCCGAGACCGAAGACGAGATGTTGAAGGTCATCGAGCAAGGCCAGGAATCGATGCAGTCGATTATCGACGCTGCCTACTGACTTGGCGTCCGGTCGTGCGGGCGGCGTAGTTCCGCCGGCACGGCCCTCCAGCAGGAGTGTTGTAATGACCACAGATCCCAATCTGGCCGTGGCACCACCGCGTTTGCGTCGGCACAAGAGCAACTGGACAGGTTTGCTCTACGTGCTTCCCGCTGTGGTCCTCGTCATCGTTTTCTTCCTCGTGCCCCTCGGAATGACAGCCTGGATATCGCTGCATGATTGGCCGCTGATAGGCAGATCCCGCTGGATCGGCCTCGACAATTATTCCCGCTTGTGGGGCGACGGCAGTTTCTGGAGCGCGATGTGGTTCACGGTGCAATACACCGTCGCCGCGACCGTCGGGCTGATGAGCGTGGCCTTCGCGCTCGCCCTCATGGTGCAGTCCGAAGGGCGTCTCACGGCCTGCTATCGCACGGCGTACTTCCTGCCGGTGGTGACCGGTTTTGCCTCGGCGTCGCTGCTCTGGGCATGGCTGTCGAATGTCGACTCGGGGCTGTTCTCGCCGCTTGCGCAGAACCTCGGGTTGACCGACGGCCGGGTCAATATCCTGGCCGGTTTCACGCCCGCGTTCTGGTCGGTCACGATCATGGTGATCTGGAAGATGGCGGGCTTCTACATGGTCATCCTGATGAGCGGCCTGCAAGCGATCCCCGCCGATTACCAGGAGGCCGCGCGAATCGACGGCGCCAAGCCCTTGCAGAGGTTCCGCTGGATCACTCTGCCGCTGGTTCGCCGGCCTCTCGCGCTGGCACTTATTCTCTGCGTCGCCGGTTCGATGCTGGCCTTCGACCAGTTCTACATCATCCTGAACGGTGGGCCGCTTAACCAGACGGTGACGGCCGTCTACAAGGTCTTCAACGAAAGCTTTGTTTCGTTCCGGCTCGGATACGGTGCCGCGCTGTCGGTGGTGCTGCTGATCATCCTGATGGTGCTGTCGGCATTCCAGCTCTGGCTGCTACGCGACAACAAGGAGAGGATGCGATGAGCATAGCCACATCAGACAGGTCCACCGCGATGGATCCGACACGTCGGGGGGGACGGATCCGCTACCATCGTGTTCTGTTCCACCTTGCCGCGGTGCTGGTCGCGCTGATCTTCCTTGCCCCGATATTCTGGGTTGTCATGGCGGGCTTCCGCGAAACGGCGCAGGTGCTGCAGCCTCCGCTGCCCCCCTGGCCAACCGAGGGCTTCACGCTGGACAGCTACGTGCGATTGCAGGGATATGGCCAATCGATCCTTCACTACACCGGCAATTCAGCCATTGTCGCGTTCGGCACGGCAGCGTTGACCATCGTGGTCTCGCTTCTGGCGGGCTACGGGTTTTCGCGCCATCGCTTTCCGCTGAAGGGGCTCGTCTTCATGCTGATCCTGGCGACGATCATGATTCCTTTCCAGTCGATTCTGACGCCCTTGTTCCTGCTTCTGGCCAAGATGGGTCTGCAGAACACGCTGACAGGGCTGATCTTCATCTACACGACACTGCAGCTTCCTTTCTCTGTCTTCATGATGCGCAATGCCTTCGATGCAGTCCCGAAAGAGATCGAGGAGGCCGCACGTATCGACGGGATCAAGGGAATCCGGTTGCTGCTGAAGGTGATGGTGCCGCTGGTGGCGCCCGGTATTGTCACCGTCGGTCTCTTCGCCTTCCTGAACGCCTGGAACGAATTCCTGGCCGCCCTCGTACTGCTCACCGATCAGGACAAGTTCACCTTGCCTGTGCTGATGACCGCCGTGCGGTATGGTCGCTACGGATCCGTCGACTGGGGCGCGGTTCAGGCCGGCGTCACAGTCATGATGATCCCCTGCCTTATCCTTTTTCTCATCCTGCAACGTTCCTACATCCGGGGCCTGACGGCCGGTGCGGTGAAGTGAACGGCTCATGACAAGGACCCGAAGCATGAATACGCAATATCGCCACGAGGCCCCCGGCGGACTTGAGCCCAAGGCCAGGTTTCGACCGCTTACGATCGACAAGGTGAAGGTCGCCGGTTTCTTTGGACCGCGGATCGACACGATCTGTGCGACCACCGCACGTACCCTCTTTGATCGCTGCATCGAGGCCGGGATGCTGGACCAGGTCGATCCTGACCGACCCAACCCGGGTATCGTAATTCCGTTCCAACACAACAACACGGTCACCACCCAGATGTTCTGGGACAGCGATTTCGGCAAGTCGATCGAAACTGCGGCCTATGCGCTGAACCACCGCCCCGACGCCGGGCTGGAGGCGCTGGTGGACCAGGTCGTCGATGCCTATGCCCGTCTTCAACAGGAGGATGGCTACCTCAATTCCTGGTACATTCGCATCGAACCGGGGAAGCGCTGGACAAACCTCCGGGACCGGCACGAGCTTTACAATGCAGGCCACTTGATCGAGGGTGCGGTCGCCTATTATCACGCCACCGGCAAACGCAGGTTGCTCGACGTGATGAGTCGTTTCGCCGACCATATCGCCAAGGTGTTCGGCCCGGCCGAGGGGCAGATCAAGGGCTATCCCGGCCATCCCGAGCTTGAGCTGGCACTGGTGAAGCTGGGCCGGGCGACGGGCGAGCGGCGCTATCTCGATCTGGCGCGGTTCTTCGTCGACGAACGCGGTCGGCAACCTTCATATTTCGACGAGGAGGCACGTGCGCGCGGCGAGGAGCCTGAAGACTTTCACTTCAGCACGCTGGAATACTGTCAGGCGCACAAGCCGGTTCGCGATCAGGACACCGTCGTCGGCCACGCCGTGCGTGCGGCCTACCTCTACGCCGGGATGGCGGATGTCGCGACCGAATTCAGCGACGACAGTCTGACCGCGCCGCTCGACCGGCTTTGGTCGCATCTGGTCGACCGTAACCTCTACATTACCGGCGGCTTCGGTCCTTCGGCCCGTAACGAGGGCCTGACCTTCGACTACGATCTGCCTAACGAGACGGCTTATGCCGAGACCTGTGCATCGGTTGCGCTTGTCTTCTGGGCCGGCCGGATGCTGGGGCGAGGACCGGACGTACGCTACGCCGACGTGATGGAGCAGGCGCTCTACAACAACGCGCTGGCGGGCCTGTCGCTCGACGGCACACGGTTCTTTTACGACAACCCGCTGGAAAGCCGGGGCGATCATCATCGGTGGACCTGGCATCGCTGCCCCTGTTGCCCGCCCAATATCTCGCGATTGGTCGCCTCGGTCGGTAGCTATGTCTACGGCGTCTCGGAAGACGAGGTCGCGGTGCATCTCTACAATACCGGGTCGGCCGATATAGAGGTTGCAGGCCAGACCGTCACGCTGATGCAGGCGACGGGCTATCCCTTCGACGGGGAGATCACGATCACGGTGGTTCCGCCGTCCAGGACCCGCTTCACCCTATCGCTACGCGTGCCCGGCTGGACTGCCGGTGCCAGGGTGGAGATAAATGGTGAGGAGGTAGGCGTGGAGCCGGAGGCGGGCTACCTGCGTCTTGTGCGCGATTGGTCTCCCAACGATAAGGTAGTGCTGACGCTCGACCTGACACCGCGTCGGCTATTTGCCCACCCCAAGGTTACGCAGGATCAGGGACGCACCGCCCTGATGTGCGGCCCGCTGGTCTACTGTCTGGAAGAGGTCGATAACGGCCCCGACCTCAACAGCCTCATTCTGCCTGATGACGCACCGATAGAAACAGGTTGGGCCGATGATATCGGGTGTATTCAACTTGCGGTGCAGGGTGTGCGTGAAAGATGGCCGGGCAATGCACTTTACCGGACCGAATCACCGACGCGCAGTGCGGCCGAGATCATCGCCATTCCGTATTACGCGTGGGACAACCGCGCGCCGGGCGCGATGCTGACATGGATCAGACGGGAGGAACGGAAATGACCCGCATGGAGCAGATAACTCACCCCACACATACCGCCGGCGTCTGCCTGAACCGTCTGCACAAGTCCTTCGGTGGATGTGAAGTCCTGAAGGATATCAACCTCAGGATCGAGAGCGGCGAATTTGTTGTCTTCGTCGGACCGTCCGGTTGCGGCAAGTCCACTTTGCTCAGGTTGATAGCCGGACTCGAACAGGTGACTGCGGGAGATGTCCTGATCGGTGGCATCGACGTGACCGAACGCGATCCGTCGGACCGGGGTATCGCGATGGTGTTCCAGACCTATGCCCTCTATCCCCACATGAGCGTCGCGGAGAACATGGGTTTCGGCCTCAAGGCGGCTCGGTGGCCCAAGGCGGAGGTCGAGCAGAAGGTCCGCGAAGCGGCCGCGATCCTGCAACTGACCGACTATCTCGATCGTCGGCCCAGCCAGTTGTCCGGCGGCCAGCGCCAGCGCGTCGCCATTGGTCGCGCCATCGTGCGTGATCCCGAGGTCTTCCTGTTCGACGAGCCCCTGTCGAACCTCGATGCGGAGCTGCGCGTGGATATGCGGATCGAGATTGCGCGCCTTCACCGCGAACTCGGGAACACAATGATCTACGTTACCCACGATCAGACCGAAGCCATGACGCTGGCCGACAAGATTGTGGTCCTGCGGGGCGGTGTGGTCGAACAGGTCGGGCGTCCGGCGGACCTCTACGACGACCCCGACAACATTTTCGTCGCCGGTTTCATCGGGTCGCCCAAGATGAATTTCATCCCGGCGACCCTGGGGGAGGGCGGCACCATTCGGATCGGCACGCGAGAGCTGCCGGGGCCGAGTGTTAAAACATATATCGAGGGGGCGGTGCAGCTCGGGGTCCGACCCGAGCACTTTAGGCTGGCGCAGGGCGACGAACCGGCCATCCCGATGCGGGTGAAGTTCTCGGAGTTCCTCGGCGGTGTGACATATGTTTATGGCGAGCTTGAAAATGGCGAGATCTGTACCATCGAAGTCGGCCGCGGTGTCGTCGCAAGGCCCCAAACCGTACTTGATATAACCGCGGCTCCGGATGACATGCGTCTCTTTGACAGCTCGGACAATCGGATACGCTAGTGTACTCGTTTGGCAGGAACGCATGGGATGGATAATGCCTCGGCAGCAGCGTTGGTCCGGCTCGCGGGCTCGCGCCTCGGTGTCTAACGCTCGGCATCGCGATGCTCCAGCAACAGTTGGGTCATTTCGTCCGCCGGTATCGGGCGGCTGATCAGGTAGCCCTGGGCGAAGTCGCAGCCTTCGTCGCGCAGGAATTCCAACTGCTGTCGGGTTTCCACCCCTTCGGCGATCACCTTCAGGTTGAGGTTGTGGGCGAGGGAGATGATGGCGCGCACGATTTCGGCGCTCTTCTCCTCCTGGAACAGCCGCTGTATGAAGATGCGATCGATCTTGAGTGCGTCCAGCGGCAGGTGCTGCAGGTAGCCGAAGGAGGAGTAGCCGGTGCCGAAGTCGTCGATGGAGACGGCGATCCCCAGGTGCTGGAAGGCGCTGAGGGTGGCCACGGCGCTGTCGGGGTCGTGCATCATCATGCTTTCGGTGATCTCGAACTCGATGCTCTCCCGCGGCAGTTCGTACTGGTCCATCAGCAGTCCGACCTGTTCCGGCAGTTCCTCCTGCTGCAGCTGTTTGACCGACAGGTTGACGGCCACGCATTGGCTCAGGCCGTGCTCCTGCTGCCAGTGCTTCAGTTGCCGGCAGACCTGATCGATAATCCAGTCGCCCAGTTGTCCGATGCGTCCCATCTCCTCCAGCTTGGGGATGAACCGGTCTGGGCCGATGATGGTGTTGCCGTCCGGTTTCCAGCGCACCAGCGCCTCGCAGCCCAGGATCCGTCCGCTGCTCAGCTCCAGCTTGGGTTGGTAGTAAACCTCGAACTCCTTCTGGTTGAGGGCGCGGCGCAGGTTGCGCTCCAGCTCCATCGCTTCCAGCGCCCGCTGCTGCAGCTCCTCGGTGAAGAACTGGAAGTTTTGCCGACCGTTGCTCTTGGCCTTGAACATCGCCAGCTCCGCTGCCTGCAGCAGGGCTTCGAAATGCTCCCCCGACTCGGGGAAGGTCGCGATGCCGATGCTGGTGCCGATGAAGAACTCGTTGCCGAGGATCTCGAACGCCACCGACAGCACGCTGATGATCTGCTCCGCCAGTTGGGCGGCGTTGCGGTTGTGATGATCGGTAAAGCTCTCCAGCAGGATGATGAACTCGTCGCCGCCGAGGCGGCCGATCAGGTCGCCGTCGCGTATCAGGCGACAGACCCGGTGGCTGACCTCCTGCAGCAGCATATCGCCGACGTCATGGCCGTACTGGTCGTTTACCTGGCGGAAGTGGTCGATATCCAGGTGCAGCAGCGAGAAGCCTCGCCGATTGGCCGCGGCCCGCTCGATGGCGCGGTGCAGGTGCTTTTCGAAGGTGCTGCGGTTGAGCAGGCCGGTCAGGGTGTCGAACTGCGCCAGTCGCGACAGCTGCTCCTCGATCTTGCGGCGCTGGGTGATGTCCTGAAACGCGATCACCACGCCGACCATCCGGTCGCCGTCATGGATCGGGTTGGCCAGGAACTTGACCGGGAACATCTGCCGCTCCTTGTTGTAGAACAGGCCGAACTCCTCGCGAAAGGTGAGGCCGGTGTTGCAGTGCTGGAACAGCTGGGAGTCCTGCCAGGGGATCTGCTCCTGTTGGTGGTGCGACAGGTTGACGAACTCCTGCACCATACGCCCGCTCAACTGGGCTTCCGGCAGCCCGAGGATCCTCTCGCAGGCGGGGTTGGTGTAGGTGATGCGGCCCTCGGCATCGACGCCCAGAATCCCTTCGCCGATCGATTCGAGCAGCAGGCGGTTCTTGTTTTCCAGCCGTTGAACGTCGCCCAGCGTGCGCTGCAGGCGGTTGCGCTGCTCCTCCAGGTCGAGAAATACCTGGACCTTGCTGCGCAGTGTATGTGCGTTGATCGGCTTGAACAGGTAATCGACGGCGCCGACCTCGTAGCCCTTGAACTCCAGCTCTTCGGTGGGATCGGCGGCGGTGATGAAGATCAGCGGCACATGCCGGGTATCCTCGTTGCAGCGCAGCAGCGAGGCGGTCTCGAAGCCGTCCATGTCCGGCATCATCACATCGAGCAGGATCGCGGCGTACTTGTATCTGAGCGCCATCGCCAGTCCCTCCTTGCCGGAGTGGGCGGAGTGGAAGCTCGCCTGTATGTCGCGCAGGATGGTCTTGACCACGCGGTGGTTCTCGGGCCGGTCGTCGACGATCAGTATGTTGGGCAGCGCCGCGTCGCTGCGCCGGGTCTCCACGCTATTTTCGTGCTGCACCTTTGCTTCTCCTGTCCTGGCTGCGCGACCGATGCCCCCGGTGTTTACTCCGGTTCGGTGACGATGCCGTCATGCTTGGCGGCGAGGCGTTCCGCGTTGACCGGCTGTTTGCGATAGATACGTGCCTTCCTGTCCAGCAGCTCGAAATGCGCCTTCTCCATCTCCCTGTCCAGGCTCTCCCTGTCGCCCAGGCAGAGGAAGCCGCTCGGATAGAGGCTCTGGTGGAACAGGGTAAGGACCCGTTTCTTCAACTGCCGGTCGAAATAGATCATCACGTTGCGGCAGACGATCAGTTGCATCTCGCCGAACACGCCGTCGCCGGCCAGGTTGTGGTGGGCGAAGGTGATATGTTCGCGCAGGTGCCGGGCCGGTTTTGCCACGCCATAGCGGCAATGGAAATGCTGTTTCAGCGCGCCCTGGCCGCCGGACTGGCGGTAGGCGGCCTGTCGTGTATCGAGATCGGCCTCCGGGAACACCGCTTCCCGGGCCTTGGCGAGGATGCCGTGATTGAAGTCGGTGGCGTAGAGGCGGGCGCGATCGAGCAGCCCCGCCTCGTCGAGCAGTATCGCCAGGGAGTAGACCTCCTCGCCGCTGGAGCAGCCCGCATGCCAGATCTTGAAGAAGGCGAAGGTCTTCAGCACCGGAAAGACCCGCTCCTGCAGGGCGCGGAAGAAAAACGGATCGCGAAAGAACTGGGTCACGTTGATCGACAGACACTGCAGCAGCCGCTGCAGGGCATCCGGTCGATACAGGATCAACGGGATCAGTTCCGACACGTGGGCCAGCCCTTCGGCCTGCAGGTGCTGGGCGAGACAGCGCTGCACCGAGGTGCGGGAATAGTGGCGAAAGTCGTAGCCGCTGTGCCGGTAGACACACTCCAGCAGGGCGGTCAGTTCGATCTCGGAGACACTTGTCTTGCCCGGCATCTGCGGCCTCCTAGTGGTATAGCCAGACCTTCATCATCGACAACAGGCTGTTGACGTCGACCGGCTTGGGCATGTAGTCGTTGGCACCGGCCTCGATACACTTGTCCCGATCGTCCGCCATCGCCTTCGCCGTTAGCGCGATGATCGGCACCGACCTCGAGATCTGATCGCGGATCCGTTTCATCGCTTCGTAGCCGTCCATGATCGGCATCATGATGTCCATCAGGATCAGCTCCACATCCTCTTCGGATCTTAGCTTGTCCAGCGCCAGTTGCCCGTTGTCGGCCAGGCTGACCTTCAGGCCATGCTCCTTGAGCACCTTGGCCAGGGCATAGGTGTTGCGCAGGTCGTCGTCGACCACCAGCACCTTGCGACCATTGAGGTCCACCGCGCGGATCATCTCCTGCCCCTGCTGCAGCGAGGGGGGCAGGCCCTGATGGACGCTGTGCAGGAACAGCTCCACCTCCTCCTGCAGGCGCTCGGGCGAACGGCCGTCCTTGATGACGATGCGATCGGTGTAGCCCATCAGCCGCTTGTACTCCTCTTCGCTCAGCTCCTTGCCGGTGTAGACCACCACCGGCGGCATGCTGAGTTCGGGGTCGCGGTCGACCTGCTCGAGAAAATCGACGCCGCTGATGTCGGGCAGGCTGAGATCGAGAATGCAGCAATCGATATGCTGCCGCTTGAGCGTCTCGATCGCCTGTTCGCCGCTATGGGCGGTATGGATCTCCAGCGATCGGCTCTCCAGCAGTCGTCGGATCGCACGGCAGGCGTCGCTGTCATCCTCGACCAGCAGCAACTGTTTGATGTCCCGCTGGATCAGGGTTTCGAAACGGGCAAACACCCTGTCCAGTTCCTCCACCGAGGCGGGCTTGGTGAGGAAGCCCAGTGCGCCCTTCTGCAGCGCCTGCAGATCCTCGTCGCGGGCCGAGACGATATGCACCGGGATATCGCGGGTATGGGGCGAGGCCTTGAGCGCTTCCAGCACCTGCAGGCCGTCGGTGTCGGGCAGCCCCATATCGAGGATAACCGCCTTGGGCTCGTGGCTGAGCACCAGTTTCAGTGCCTCCTTGCCCCGGTCGGTCACCAGACTGGTGAAGCCGCGCTTCTCGGCCATCTCGGCCAGAATTCGGGAGAACTGCGGGTCGTCCTCGACAATCAGCACATGGTTGCCCGGCGGCGCGGCGGCGATGGCGCCGCCGGGCTCGGGTGTGGGTCTCGGCTCGGTTGTCGGTATGGGGTTCGATAAAGGTGCCGGTAGGGGCGTGGCGTGGCTGTCGCCTCCGGGCCTTCGGACAGCTTCCGAGGCGGCGAGGGGAGGGCGGCGCGGCAACAACAGGCTGAAGGTGCTGCCTTTTCCCGGTTCGCTCTGCAGTTGAATCTCGCCGCCGAGCAGTCCGGCCAGTTCGCGGGAGATGGTCAGTCCCAGGCCGGTGCCGCCGTAGGCGCGGCTGGTCGAGCCGTCGGCCTGCTGGAACGCCTCGAAGATGGCGTCCTGCTTATCCTTGGCGATACCGATGCCGGTGTCGATCACCCGAAACGCCAGGTCGGCGTCGGAGCGTTCGATCAGCAGGCGGACGCTGCCGCTGCGGGTGAACTTGAAGGCGTTGGAGAGCAGATTGCGCAGGATCTGCTCCAGCCGCTGCTCGTCGGTCTGGATCTCCGGGTCGGGATCGGCGGCGATCTCCACCGTGAACGCCACCCCCTGTTGCTGGGCGACCGGCTTGAACTGGCTCGACAGCCTGTCGCTCAGTGCGTTCAGATCGGCCTGGGTGTTGCTGATCTGCAGTTTGCCCGCCTCGACCTTCGACAGATCGAGGATGTCGTTGATCAGCAGCAGCAGCGACTTGCCGCCCTCATGGATGACGCGCAGATCCTCGACCTGCGCGTCGTTCAGGTTGCCGTCCTGGTTGTCGGACAGCGACTGGGACAGCAGCAGCAGGCTGTTGAGCGGCGTGCGCAGCTCATGCGACATGTTGGCCAGGAACTCCGACTTGTAGCGGCTGGTAATCGCCAACTGCTCCGCCTTGTGCTGCAACTCGGCCCGCGCCTGCTCGACCTCCGCCTTCTGCCGCTCCAGGTCGCCGGTCTTCTGCTGCAGCTCGCGGTTGGATCTTTCCAGCAGCTCCTTGCGCGAGGTCAGCTCCTCCTCCGAGCGCTTCAGCGCCTGGGCCTGCTCCTCCAGCTCCTCGTTGGCCGCCTTCAGTTCTTCCTGCTGCGCCTCCAGCTCCTGCGCCGTCTGCTGCGACTCCTCCAGCAACTGCTGCATGGTGTCGCGGTCCTGGGCGGAGCGGACGCTGATGGCGATGGTCTCGCTGACCTGATCGAGCAGATCCAGTTGGGTATCGGCGAAGGTGGCGAAGGCACCGAGTTCGATCACCCCCGTGACCCGGTCGTCATAGATCAACGGCTGCACGATGATGTTGCCGGGTACCTGCTCGCCGAGGCCTGAGCTGATGGCGATGTAGTCGCTCGGCACATTGGTCAGCAGAATCGGCTTGCGCTCCTTGAGCACCTGGCCGACCAGCCCCTCGCCCGGGCCGATCCGGGTCGACAGGTGTTTGCGGCGGGTAAAGGCGTAACTGGAGGTCAGCTCCAGCGTGCCGTCGACCTGGCCGACATAGAAGACGCCGACCTGCGCCTGCAGGTAGTCGGCCAGGAAGCGCAGGACCCTGTCGGTCAGTTCGTCGAGATCCAGACTGCCGCGGACCACCATCGCCAGGTCGGCCATGCCGGTCTTCAGCCACTTTTCCCGCTCGCTGTCGGCGCTGAAGCGGCGCAGGTTGCCGACCATCTGGTTCAGCGCCCGGCTGAGCCGGTCCTTGTCTCCCTTGGGGTCCAGGCTCACATCGTAGTTGCCCTGGGCAACCGATTCGGCGACCCGACCGATATCCTGCAGCGAGGAGACCATCCGGGTCATCGACAGGCCGAGCTGATCCCGGTCGTTACGCGGGCGTACCTGGATATCGTAGTTGCCTTCGGCGATCTCCCGGGCCTGGCCGGCGACCTGCCCCAGGCTCTCGATCAACTGGTTGATCGGCTGTTCCAGGCCATCGTCCTGCTGTTGGCTGACATAGCGGACGTTGAAATCGCCGGTCGCCGCCGTGTTCACGACGCGGGCGGTCTCGGCCACGATCTGGTTGGTCAGTTCCCCCTGCAGGCGTATGGTTTCCATGCTCTGCCAGGAGTAGACATGCATGACGATATTGGCATCCAGCTGCACCAGCTTGCCGATGGCGGTGATCAGTTCGAGGCGTTTGTCGCTCTGTTTGATCTGCTGACGGGCGTGGTTGCCGAACCAGACCTGGCAGAAGTTCATGCTGGCCAGGTAGGCCGATACCGGCAGGTTGATCGCGGCGTGTACCTTGCCGACGGTGATGCGTCGTTCGGTATAGGTGTCGTCCACCTCCGCCTTGAGAAAGTCTCGCCAGTAATCGGCTTGCTGCGACTTGACCCGCGGCGGTACGCCGGCGGAGAAGAAATCCTGAAACCAGCTCTGGTACTGCAACCACTCGTAGAAGTCGTCGATCAGGTTGTCGATATCGATCTGAGGTAACTGGCCGAATTCGCGGATAAGCTGAAGGTCCGACTCGCCGATCTGGAACTGCTTGAGCAATTCAGACGCCCTGATCTGTTCAAACGCCATGATTCCCTGCTCCTTGCGTTATCGCGTGGTGCACTCCGCCCGGACCTGCAGCAGGCCGCTGCGCCCGGCCGAACCGATGCCGCGATTAGTATAGTAAACAGGTCGGTTTTTGCCGCATGGCGATGCGATGTTGTCGCTTATACCTCCCACTCCTTCATGACGATATGGGTCTTGACCCGCACCATCTTGGGGTAGTTCTCGATCAGCGCGCGGATCTCCAGCAGGCGCTCCATGGTGGCGGTTTCGACATAGACCAGCATGTCGGTTTCGCCGCTGATGCCGCAGCAGCGCTGGACCTCGGGGATGGTGCGGATTTGGGCCACGTACTCCTCGCAGCGGCTGTTCTTGTACACCAACTCGAGAAAGGCGCGCACCGCCGGGCGGTCGGGGGCGGCGACGCGGGCATGGTAGCCCTGGATGATCCCCTGCTGCTCGAGGTGGCGGATCCGCTCGCCGACGGCGGTGCGCGACAGGTTCACTTCGCGGGCGATCTGTGAGGTCGGTGTCCGTGCGTCGTTGCGCAGCAGGGCCAGAATCTGTTGGTCGAACTTGTCCACGGTGCTCCTTGGTTGCTTTTCTTGGTTTTTTTGTGCCGCCGGCAGATCGTCGCTCGGATCCGTCGAACTGCAGGTGAAATCCGCCGTTTCGTCAGCTAACGCGGGCCCGCCGGCGGCTTACTATAGCAGCAGCCGTTTCAACCACACAGGCTGCGTCGCTCACTCATCGCGCGCACGCAGCCCATTTGTCGAGCATCCCGTCATGAGTCGTTTAACCAAGGAGTTGAGCCTGGCACAGGGGGTCGGTCTGCTGACTACCTCGCTGCTGGGCACCGGTATCTTCATCGTCCCCGCCGTCGCCGCCACGCTGGCCGGGCGTGCGTCGCTCTGGGCCTGGCTGCTGCTGATCCTGCTGGTGCTGCCGATCGCCTTCACCTTCGCGCAACTGGGCAAGCGCTTTCCCCATGCCGGTGGCGCCCCGTCGCTGATCGGGCGCGCCTTCGGCACCCGTCTGGAGCGGGCCACCGCGTTGCTGTTCCTCGCCGTGATCCCCGTGGGCCTGCCCGCGGCGCTGAAGATGGCCAGTGGCTTCTGGCATGCGCTGTTCGAACTCGGCGACGCGCAGGAACTGCTGATCCAACTGGCCACCCTCGGCCTGATCTATCTGCTGGGGCAGCGTCCGGCCCGTGCCTCCGGCCGGGTACAGACGCTCATCGCGCTGGTGATCATCGCCACCGTCGCGGCGATCTGGTGGGGGGCCGGGTCGTCCGGCGTGCAGTTGCCGATGCCGACCCTCGATGACCTGAACTGGAGCGCGATGCCGGCCGCGTTGGCGGTGATGTTCTGGTGCTTTGTCGGCATCGAGGCGTTTACCCACATGGGCGAGGAGTTCCGCAATCCGCAGCGTGACTTCCTGCCCGCGCTGCTGATCGGCGTGCTGCTGGCCGGGTTGGTGTACTGGAGCTTCTCGGCGGCGGTGCTCGGTTTCGGCGTCTACGGCGACGAGCGGACCGACGTCAGCTCTCTGCCGCTGCTGATCGGTCAACTCTGGGGCGAGCGGATCAGCGGCGTGGCGGCGCTGATCGGTTACTTGGCCTGCTTCGCGTCGATCAACATCTATCTGCAGGGCTTCGCCCGCCTGGTCTGGAGCCTGGCCGACGAGGGCAAGCTGCCGCAACCGCTGGCGGTGCGCAATGCACACGGCGTCCCGGCGCGGGCGCTGACATTGGTGATCGCGGCCTGCGCCCTGTTCGCGATCCTGGCCTGGTGGCAGTCGATCCCCATCGCCGAGTTGATCCAGTACGCCAACGGCAACTTCGTGCTGGTCTACCTGTTCAGCATGGCCGCAGGCTGGGTGCTGCTGCCCGGCCCCTGGCGTTGGACGGCCGCTGTCGGCACCCTGTTGTGCGCGCTGACGCTGCTCTCGCTGGGGCTGCAGGTGTTGTATGCGTTGGCGATGCTGGCGCTGTTTATGCTGTTGGGCCGACTCGGACAGCGCCCGGCAACGGCCAAAATGCGGCAGTCGTAATCGGGTGTTTTATGCCGGCGCCTCTCGGTAACTTCTCCGGTGCAATCGCACTACCTGATCACGATAAGTGCCGGTCCGGGCCGGTGGTACCGCTTCCGTGCGACGCGCTGTGCGTCGTCCCTGACCGCTCGACTGCCGCCGTCCTGGCGGCAGACGGTCGCCCGGCAGCGGGTACCACCACCCCTCTACAGTTCGGTGCCAACCGACAGGCCCGACCACATCGGCCCGGATGACCCGTCTCTGCCTGAAGATAGCTCGATTGCCCGGTAACTCCTCCGGATAAAAGACCCCATACCCAAGGTAACCCGTTCAAACGCCTTTTGTTTTCCGGTCGAATCGTCGTACAGTCGGCATACACGATTGTTCACGATTCAGGGATACAAGGAGGTGCGGGTGAAAGCGGAAGAAGGGCGAATCAAAGGCCGTAAAGCGTTGCGCGGCGTGTGGGGCGTGTTCGGCGCGCTGGCTCTGCTGTCGCTGCCGGTTGCGGCGGGCCCCGAAACCAAGGCCGACGCGGAGCGCTCGACACTGCAGCGGGTGCAGGGCAACGGCGACCTGCGCTGCGGCGTCTATCCGGACGATCCGGGGCGCAGTGCGATTACGACGTCCGGCGTCTGGGCCGGTTTCTATGTGGATTTCTGCAAGGCGGTGGCCGCCGCGGCGATCGGCAACCCCGATTTCGTGCAGTATGTCGAGGTGGGTGCCAAGACCCGCTTCACCTCGCTGGTGGAGGGCAAGACCGACGTCGTGATGTACAGCTCCACCTGGACGCTGGGACGTGAATCCACCTACAACGTCGAGTTCCCCACCCTCTACCTGTTCGACGGCCAGGGCTTTCTGGTCCGCAAGCGCTCCGGCATCCGCCGGCTCGAGGACCTGAAGGGCAAGTCGATCTGCGTCACCGAGAACACCACCACCCATCGCAACCTGGTGCAGTTGATCGAGCGCCGCGGGCTCGATGCGAAGGTGGTGTATTCCAACGGCGATAGTTTCTTCCGCGGCAGCTGCGATGCCTACAGCGCGGACCGGATGAACCTGGCCACCAACCGCGCCAACCTGGCGGACAATCCGGACGACTATCTGATCCTGCCCGACGTGGTCTCGCGCGAGCCGATCGGTCCGACGGTGCGCAACGACGATCCGCAGTGGTCGCGTATCGTGCGCTCGGTGGTGCATGCGGTGATTCTGGCCGAGGAGAAGGGGATCACCCGGGACAATGTCGACGCCTATCTCGACGGCGAACACGACGCCGAGGTCGACAACCTGCTGGGCAACAGCGGCGACATCGGGGCTCAGCTCGGGCTGGACAAGGCCTGGGCCTACCGGGTGATCAAGGCGGTCGGCAACTATGGCGAGATCTACGATCGCCACTTCGGGCCGGATACCCCGATCGGGGTCGAACGCGGTCTGAACCGGCTCTGGTCGCAGGGCGGGCTGCTGTTCGCGCCGCCGTTCAAATAGCCGGGACTTCACATAGCCGGGACTTCAACTATCGGGAGCAGAGGGAAGGGGGACACGGACGATGAGTTCGCAACGGAACAACCGCGTTATCGTCGGTCGACGCTCGGTGCTGCAGGCACTGGCCGCGGCCGCCGCCCTGTCCGTGGTGTCGGGTAGGGTGCCGGGCGGGGTGCAGGCGATGATCACACCGGCGACGCTGAACTTTCTGGCGGCGTCGTCGAAGCTGACCGGCATCGCGCTGGACCGCAGTTATCTGCAGTTGGGCGAGGATATCTGGACCCTGCTCACCCTGCGGGAGGAGCGCCCCTATCGGCGCCTGCTGGAGCTGGTGGAGGTGACGCCCGAGCCCGAACTGGCCGCGGCGTTGCACCGAGCCGGACTGGAACCCGAGGCTCGCCGCCTGCTGAACGTCTGGTATCGGGGCCAGATCGAGCTGCGCCCGGAGGATCTGACCAATCCGGCGGTGATGCGGATCTGCGGCGATCTGCGCGAGCGGATCGACCCCGATGAGCCAGGGCGTTTGATCACCGCGGTGATCGATTACGACGACGCCCTGAGCTGGCAGGCATGCAGTTTCACCAAGCCTGCCGCCACCTGCGGCGGCCCGTTCGGCTACTGGGCCGATCCGCCGCCGGCCACCGAATCCATTGCAACTACAGACATAGCAACCACAGGGAAGCAGAACCGATGAAGATGGAGCAACAGCCGCAGGAGGTGATCGACGCCGACGTGGTGATCATCGGCGCCGGTGTGGTGGGCGGTCTGATGGCCTGGCGGCTGTCGGAAAAGGGCCTCAACGTGGTGGTGCTGGATGCCGGAACCCGCGTCGACCGGGTCGATGCGATCAACCGCTACAAGGCCAACCCGGACAAGGAGCCCAACTCCCCCTACCGGATGATGCCCTGGGCGCCGGTACCGGACGACACGGATCCGCTCAGCTACTACGTCCAGCCGGGGCTGGCGAAGCCGGGCGAGCCGCAGCGGCCGAAGCAGCAGATCGCCTTTGCCGGTTTTTTCATGCGCCTGGTCGGCGGCACCTCCTGGCACTGGACCGGCCATGCCGAGCGGCTCTATCCGAACGATTTTCGCACTCAAAGCGCCTATGGCGTCGGTGTCGACTGGCCGCTCGACTACGACGAACTGGAACCCTACTACTACCAGGTGGAGAAGGCCTGGGGCGTGGCCGGCGATGCGCAGTGCGTGGCGCCGCCGCGCAAGGACCCCTATCCGCTGCCGGTGGTGCCGCGCTCCTATCTGGATATTCAGGTCGGCAAGGTCGCCAGGGAGGTGATCGGCCACGACACCCAGCCGCTGCCGCACTGCCGCAACTCGCTGCCCTACGACGGTCGACCGCAGTGCTGCGGCAACGCCAGTTGCCTGCCGATCTGCCCGATCGGCGCCAAGTACGACGCCCATGTGCATGTGCTGAAAGCGGAACAGCTGGGCACCCGAGTGCTGGCCAACCGGGTGGCGGTCCAGGTGGCGCTGGACGAGAGCCGGCAGCAGGTGACCGGCATCTACTACCGCAACTTCGACGACGGTGCCGACGGTAGCCTCGGCCTGGCCCGCGCCAGGATCTACGTGCTGGCGGCCCACGCGGTGGAAACGCCGCGGCTGATGCTGCTTTCGGCCGGCAAGGAGAACGTGCCGGAAGCCGGTCTGTCGAACAGCTCCGGTCAGGTCGGTCGCAACCTGATGGGGTTCGCCAACATCAACACCGTCGGTTACGCCCCGGCCGACAATCCGGTCTACCCCTATCGCGGGCCGGTCAGCGCCACCGGCGCCATCGGCGGCTGGCGCGACGGCGAGTTCCGCAGGGAGTACGCGTCGATCGCGCCGTTCACCATCAACGCCGCGTTCAAGTTCGGCATCGGCCCGCTGGACGAAGCGGCGCAGGCGATCGAGGAGGGGTATCTCGGCAGCGCGCTGCGGGCGCGGGTGGACGAGATGACCGCTCGCCAGGTCAACCTGCACAGCACCGTCGAGGTGATGCCCAACCCGGACAACCGGGTCACCCTGGCCTACGATCATCTCGACCCGCTCGGCCTGCCGCGGCCCAGGCTCGATTTCAAGTTGGACGACTACACCCTGCGTGGCTGTCGGGTGGCCTGGGATGCTCATCTGAATATCTTCAATACGATGGGGATCGCCCGGCGCGACGGCGGCCAGCTGCAGCCGAGCGAGGAGAACTGGCACAAGCTGATCAGCGGCGAACTGGACAAGACCTACTACAGCCTGACCTCCGGCGATGCGGTGATCGCCGGCACCGTGAGGATGGGAGACGATCCGGCCGATGCGGTGGTCGACCGCTACTGCCGCAGCTTCGATCACCGCAACCTGTATATCGTCGGCACCTGCAACTACCCCACCATCGGCAGCGCGTCGCCGTCACTGACCGCCGCCGCGCTGGGGCTGCGCAGTGCCGACCATATCGCCGCCCACTTTTTCAACAGCTGACAGGGAGCCGCCGGATGTCGAATCGGAATCGGGATCGGAATGGTAAGTTGCCGGGTATCGATCGCCGTACCCTGCTGATGGGGATGGGCGCCACGGCGCTGGGCGGCGCGATGGGCTGGAGCCTGTCGACGCCGCTCGGCAGGGCGCTGGCGGCGGTCGGCCCGCAACCGGAGCTGACCCAGCCGCCGCAGGAGGTGTCGAGCGAGGGGATGTTGCGGGTGGGGATGGAGGCGATCTACGGTCGCTACGATCTCGCCGGTCGGCCGGTGATGCTGCGCAGCTTCGACGGCGGTCCGCTGGGCCGCACCCTGCGCGTGCAGGCCGGCGATCAACTGCGGCTGTCGCTGCACAATCGGCTGCCGTACGATCCGCTGGAGGCGCTCTGCACCGCGGTACCGGCGAGCGGCGAGAACGTGCCGCGCGGCTTCAATGTCACCAACATGCATCTGCACGGCCTGCATGTGTCGCCGAAAAGCCCGTCCGATAACGTGCTGCTGCTGATCCGCCACGACGAGCAGCAACACTATATCTACGACATTCCCGAGGACCAGCCGCCGGGCACCTATTTCTACCATGCCCACTTTCACGGTTCGGTCTCGCTGCAGGTGGCCGGCGGCATGGCCGGCGCGCTGATCGTCGAAGGGGAGGTGGACCGGATTCCCGAGATCCGCGCGGCACGCGAGCAGGTGATTGTGTTCCAGACCCAGCGTTTCGACAGCGACGGCCTGTGCGAGGATTACCGGATACTGGCCGAGCCGGGACCGGTCTACATCAATGGCCAACTGCGACCGCTGATCCGCATGCAACCGGGCGAGGTGCAGCGCTGGCGGCTGGTCAATGCCGGGCATCAGATGAACATGGAGCTGTCGCTGGACGATCACCTGTTCACCGCGCTCTGCTACGACGGCAACCCGCTGCCGGAAACCCGGCAGGTCGAGCAGGTGCCGCTGGTACCGGGCAACCGCGCCGACCTGCTGGTCAAGGCCGGCAAGCCGGGCCGTTACCCGCTGGTGGTCGGCCGCGATGCCGATGGCCGGCCGCTGGTGGCAGCCGATATCGAGGTCGGCGGCGAGGCGATGGATATGCCGCTGTTCAGCGGTGCGTTGCCGGGCCGTGCGCTGCTCAGGGATATCCGCGACGAGGAGGTGACCTTCGGCCGGCGGCTGGAGTTCGGCCTCGCCGGCAACATCTCCGGCGACAAGTACACCATCAACGGGCTGCCGTTCTCCTGCGAGGACCCCTGGCTGATTCCGCTGGGCGCGGTGGAGGAGTGGGAGGTCTACAACCACACCGCCGAGTCGCACCCCTTCCATATTCATGTCAACCCGTTCCAGATGCTGTCGGGCGGCAACGTGCCGCCGGGCACCTGGCTGGACACGGTCAACCTGGCGCCGTTTCAGCGAATCCGCTTCCGCACCCGGTTCGAGGACTATACCGGCACCTTCGTGTTCCATTGTCACAACCTGACCCACGAGGACCTCGGCATGATGCAGGCGATTCGGGTAGTCGATTCGCCGGGGAGGCTGGCATAATCGCCCCAAAGGTCTATAAACAGACTCTAAGCCGTATAGGAGTCACGCAACCGTCATGAGCCACCCGCGTCCACCGCACTCCTCGCGCTCTCCTCAGGACGGCACCTCATCGCCGGATCTGCCGCGACTGTCGTTCGGACGCAGTGTCGGCTTCCGTCTGAACCTGACGTTCATCGGCGTGTTCAGCCTGAGCCTGTTGTCGATCGCGGCGGTGCTCTATGTACTGTTCGAGCAGTACATGGGCTTCAAGGAGTTGTCGGGCACCCATTTCGACCGCGCGATGACCGCCGCCGAGCTGACCCGCGATGCCGAGGTGATCGCGGCCGAGGTGTTCGAGAGCATGCTCGGGGTGGAGCGCAGCCAGGCCGACGAAAGCCAGACCGATGCCGACCTGATGCGGATCTACGACAGCGCCATGGCCCGCCTGCAGCAGGGCGAAACCGGCGGCGACGACCGGCTGAGCGGGGCCGAACGTTGGCAGCAGGAGTATTTCGACAGCGTGGTGCAGCTACGCCGCCGCATCCATGAAGAGCGCCAGTTGAAGGAGCGGCGCCTGAAACTGCCCGATCGGCTCTACCGTCAGTCGCAGGGCTGGGAACAGCTGGCCGACGGCGCCGACGATGCCTCGCGCACGGTCGCTGCTCACGCCCTGGCGGCGTTGGGCTATGCCGCGACGGCGCTGAGCAGCGAGCGGCCCGGACAGCTGTACCGGTTGCGTCAGGCGGCCGAAACCAATCTGCAGGCGATCGATCGGGCCGCGCCGGCGAGCCCCGAACTGAACGCCCGCAGGGCGGAACTGAAGTCCTTGGTGACGCAGGTGTTCGACGAGCGTGCACCGACCCTGCAGAGCCAGCGGGCGACCCTGTCCACCGCCCGCCAGACCCGTGTGCTGGCGCAGAAGCTGACCGGCAGCACCTTCAACTACTATCTCGACCTCAAACACTCGGCGCAGCAGGCCTCTCGACGTCATGAGGAGATCGCCAAGACCGCGATGGCGGCGGTCGCGCTGGTCGCCGCGCTGATGCTGATCTTCACCCTGTTCGGGGTGTTCTATATCGGTCGTCGTATCGTGCGCCGACTGAACCTCCTCAACCGCTCGATGCTGGCCCATGTGGCCGGAGATCAGGTCGCCATTCCGACCCGGGGCGAGGACGAGATCGCCACCATGGGCCACTCCTTCGCGGTGTTTGTCGATGCACGCGACAGCGCGGAGCAGGCGCTGGATCTGGCGCGCCGCGAAGCGGAGCAGGCGAACCGGGCCAAGAGCGAGTTCCTGGCCAATATGAGCCACGAGATCCGCACCCCGCTGAACGCCATCATCGGCTTCGGCAGGCTGACCGAACAGACCGAGCCGACCGCGCTGCAGCGCCGCTACCTGCAGAAGATCCACAACTCGGCCCGTCACCTGTTGCGGGTGATCGACGACATCCTCGACTTCTCCAAGATCGAGGCGGGCAGGCTGGAGCTGGAGCAGGTGCCGTTCAGCCTGACCGAGGTGATGGACACGGTCACCGATATCCTGATCGGCAGCGCGCATGACAAGGGGCTGGAGGTGGTGGTCAACCTGCCGCCGCAGATCCCGCGGGCGCTGATCGGCGATCCGTTGCGGCTCGGTCAGGTACTGGTCAACCTGGCCGGCAATGCGGTCAAGTTCACCGAGCAGGGGCATGTCCGGATCATCGTTTCTCTGACCGAGCGGCGGGGCGATCGGGTGGAGCTCGAGTTCGACATCATCGACAGCGGCATCGGCATGGACGAGCAGCAGCTGTCGCGGCTGTTTCAGCAGTTCCAGCAGGCCGACAGCTCGATCACCCGCCGTTTCGGCGGTACCGGCCTTGGCCTGGCGATCTGCAAGACCCTGGTCGGCCTGATGGGCGGGCGGATCTCGGTGCGCAGCCAACCGGGCCAGGGCAGCACCTTCAGTTTCCGGGTGCCCTTCGAGTGCCGGCCGAACGACTGCCAACAGGACTTCCGGGTGCCGGAAGCGCTGCTGAACTGTCGCATCCTGCTGGCGGATGGCCAGCCACTGAGCCGGGACGCCTGCAGCGAACAGCTGAGCACGCTGGGGCTGGAGCACCGGCAGGTCGCCACCGGTGCCGAGCTGCTTTCCGAATTGAAGGCCGAATTGAAGGCCGAACGGCAGAGCGACGGCGATCGGCCCGCATACGATCTGGTGCTGCTGGACGAAGGGATCGAAGCGCCCGATTTCCGGCACACGCTGGCGCAGCTCCAGACCGGGCCGATCGCCGATGGCAGAGTGCAGGTGGTGGTGATGAGCCGCCAGGCCGTGCGCGGCATGGCGATCGAAGGGGTGGCGGCGGTGCTCGAGAAACCGATCCGCGCCTCGCAACTGTTCGATACGCTGCTGGAACTGTGCGGTATCGAGTCCGGCCTGGAGACGACGGCGCCGCTGCTGGAACCGGCCCAGCGGGCCGCGCTGCAGGGATTGCGCGTGCTGCTGGTGGACGATCAGCCGCTGAACCGGGAGATCGCCTACCGACTGCTGCATGCCCAGGGAATAGAGGTGGAGTCGGCCGACAACGGCCGTCAGGCGGTGGAGCGGGTCGAACAGGCCGGCGACGGCTACTTCGACCTGGTGTTGATGGACCTGCAGATGCCGGAGATGGACGGCCATCAGGCGGCGCGCCGGATCCGTGAACGCTACAGTGCCGAGCAACTGCCGATTATCGCGATGACGGCCCACGCCATGGCATCCCAGCGTCAGGAGTGCCTCGACAGCGGCATGAACGACCATCTGGGCAAGCCGATCGATCTGGCGCGACTCTGGCCGATTCTGCTGCGCTGGGCGCCGTCGCGTCCCGAGCGCGCGGCACCGCGTGTCGAGCTGTTGCCGGCTGCGGCCCGGGACGGGGGCGCACTGCCGGATCGGCTGGCCGGGATCGCGCTGGCCGAGGGGCTCGCCCGCATGGGCGGCGACCGGGCCTTCTATCGCGACATGCTGCTGGCGTTTCCGCGCTCGGCACGACAGAGCGAACAGCGCCTCCGCGAGGCTCTGGCAACGGACGACTCGGCCGGTGCGGAGCTGGCCGCCCACAGTCTGCTCGGGATGGCGGCATCGATCGCCGCCAATGACCTGGCGTCGGCGGCACGCGAGTTGGAACAGGTCATTCAACAGGCTGAGCGCGAGCGGATCGAGCCGCTGGCGGCCGAGGTGCAGGCCGAGGTGGAACGGGTATTGGCGTCGTTGGCCGATCTGCAAGCGCAGCAAGACTCGGAGACGAACGGAGCGCGGTCGACAAGGGGGGCGGCGGTCCAGATCGGCGACCGGGCTCAGGCTGAAGCGGAGGTCCAGCGACTGATCGAGCTGCTGGCGAACAATGATCTGGATGCGTACACGAGTTATCGACGGCTCTGTGACCATTTCGTCGAGGGCGAACTGCCCGAGCCGCTGTCCCGGTTGGCGCATCTGCTGGACGAGTTGGCGTTCGACGAGGCGCGGCGGACGTTGCAGACCTGGGTGGCGTGCGGTGAACAGACGTGTAGCGGGTAGTGGGCGATGAGTCAGCGACAAACCATTCTGTTGGTGGATGACGAGATCCTCCACCTGAAAGTGTTGATCAGGGCGTTCCTGGACGACTACCGGGTATTGTTCGCTCGCAGCGGCGACGAAGCGCTGCAACTGGTGCAGCAGGATGCGCCGGACCTGATCGTGCTGGACGTGATGATGCCGGAAATGGACGGTTACCAGTTGCTCGAACTGCTGCAGCGGGATCAGGCCCTGCGCCAGGTGCCGGTGATCTTCCTGACCGGACGCGATGCCGAGGCCGACGAGCGACGCGGCCTGGAGATGGGCGCGGTGGATTACTGGACCAAGCCGGTCAGTATCGATATCGCCCGGATCCGGGCGCGCAACCATCTGGAGCTGAAGCGCCACCGCGACCTGTTGGCGAAACTGGCGATCACCGATCCGTTGTGCAATATCGCCAACCGGCGCGGTTTCGAAGATTACCTGGCGCGCGAGTGGTTCCGTGCGGCCCGTGCCGGCCGGCCGGTGTCGCTGCTGATGATCGATATCGATTATTTCAAGGCGTTCAACGACCGTTACGGCCATCCGGCCGGTGATCAGTGCCTGCGACGGGTTGCGGCGCTGATCGACGCGACGCTGAGTCGGCCCGCCGATCTGGTGGCCCGCTATGGCGGCGAGGAGTTCGTCTGTGTCTTGCCGGAGACGGCTGCCGAAGGCGCGCTGGTGCTGGCCAAAAGGGTGCGCGATGCGGTCGCCGACAGCGCTCTGGTGCATGGCGATTCGCCGCTGGGGCAGCGGCTGACGATCAGTCTGGGGGTCGCGACCCTGCTGCCCTCCACTACCGATGAACCGGCCGAGCTGATCGAGCGTGCCGACCGGGCACTCTACGACGCCAAGAGAGGCGGCCGCGACCGGATAGCGATCGCCGACTATGCGCCGGGATCGGTCGAGGTCGAGTAGGGGACGATCCTCCGCCCGTTTAGCCGGGCGGCGGGGCCAGGGCACGCAGCCCCGCAAGCACGAACCTCTTGATATGACCGGCAACCTCATCCGCCGGGCGCCGGAACAGCGGCTGCAGCGGCGTCGGCAGCTCCGGGTTGAGGATCATCAGGATCAGGGCAGGTGACATCACGCCGAGCAGGCCGTAGCGCAGTTTCGGATCGTCGACGGCGATGCCGGCGATCTCCGACAGAATCGGCAGCGCGATATCCACCCTGGGCAGGGTTTCCGTTTCCAGTATCCGGCCGATCAGTGGCGAAGGGGTCAGTATCTCCCGCGCCCAGACCCGCGGGTGCCAGCTGCGCTCCTCGATCAGGCCGTGGATCAGGCCGTCGATCATCTGTTCCAGCTTCTCCTCTGCCGAGGCTTCGCCGGCGGCGATCCGGGTCAGGTACTCCAGGTTCAGCAGGTGGTGCATCACCTCGTGCATCACCGCCAGGTAGAGCTCGTCGCGGCTGCCGAAGTGGTAGTTCACAGCGGCGATATTGGTGCCGGCCTTGGCGCAGATCGCCTTGCTGGTGGTGTCCCGGTAACCCCGTTCGGCAAACAGTTGACCGGCCGCCTCCAGAATCAGCGCGCGGGTGGCGTCGCCGTCGGTACGGCTGCGGCGAGCGGTGGCCGTGCGCATTGGCTTGGAGCCTCGTTTCGAATCGGTCATAACAGTTCGGTCATAACAATTAAGGTGCTGTATAGCGTTGCTCTGAGTTAGTTGTAATTTAAATTTGAATTTAATATTGTGCAAGCTACTCTTCAGATCAAACCTTCAGATTAAACGCTATACAGCAGCAGGGATTTGGTAATGCGCAAGGCTGTCGTTGTTATTCTGATACTGGTATTGGCCGGTGGACTCGGCTGGTGGCACTACGGTCAACCCAAGGACGCGGACGGCATGCCGGTGCTGCACGGCAACGTGGATATCCGCCAGGTATCGCTGGCGTTCACGCTCAGCGAGCGTGTCGTCGAGATGAGCGTGGAGGAGGGCAATCGGGTCCGCAAGGGGCAGGTGCTGGCCCGGCTCGATACCGATATTCTGATGCTGCAGATCGCCCGCACCGAGGCGGCGATCGCGGCGCAGCGGCAGCAGGTGAACAAGCTGCACAACGGCACCCGGCCGCAGGAGGTCGCCCAGGCCGGGGCTCAGGTCGATGCCGCCAGGGCGGAGGTGGGCCTTGCCCGCAGTCGATTGTCGCGGCTGCGCGAAGTCGAGCGCACGACGGAGGGCCGCGGCGTCAGCGCCCAGGATATCGATGCCGCCGAGGCGCAGTTGAAGGCGGCTCGCGCCCAACTTGCCGGTCGCGAACAGGGGCTGGCGCTGGCCAAGGCGGGGCCCCGCACCGAGGATATCGCCCAGGCCGAAGCCCAGCTCGAGGCGCTGCAGGCGGATCTGGCGCTGCAGCGGCACCAGTTGGAACTGTCGACGCTGAAGGCGCCGGTGGATGCGGTAGTGCGTGCGCGTCTGCTCGAACCCGGCGATATCGCCTCGCCGCAGCGCCCCGTCTACACCCTGGCACTGACCGATCCGAAATGGGTCCGGGTCTATGTCTCCGAGCCCGATCTGGGCCGCGTCCGTCCAGGGCAGCCCGCCCGCGTATATACAGACAGCTATCCCGAGCAGCCGATCGAGGGTCGCGTGGGCTACATCTCGTCGGTGGCCGAGTTCACGCCGAAGAGTGTGCAGACCGAGTCGCTGCGCACGGCGCTGGTGTACGAGGTGCGTATCCTGGTCGAGGATGCCGACGACCGCCTGCGCCTGGGGATGCCCGCCACCGTGCGTATCGATGCCGATACCGATACAGATAGCGGCCGCGAGCCCGCCGGGGAGTAGTGATGGAGGGCGGACAAGCGGCGGTAGAGGCCAGGGCGCTGCACAAGTCGTTTTACGACAAGCGTACCGGCATCACCCAGCAGGCGCTGAAGGCGATCGATCTGCGCATTCCGCCCGGCTCGCTGACCGCCCTGGTGGGGCCGGACGGCGCCGGCAAGACCACCCTTTTACGGCTCATGGCCGGACTGATGAGCGCCGACAGCGGCGAACTGCGCGTGCTCGGCATCGATGTGGCGCAGCAGCCGCAGGCGGTGCAGGACCGGATCAGCTACATGCCGCAACGCTTCGGCCTGTACGAGGATCTCAGCGTACAGGAGAACCTGGACCTCTACGCCGACCTGCACGGCGTGCCCGCCGCGCAACGCCGCGAGCGCTACCGCCGCCTGCTGCATATGACCGATCTGGCCCGCTTCACCGCCCGCCCGGCGGGCAAGCTCTCCGGCGGCATGAAACAGAAGCTGGGGCTGGCCTGCACGCTGGTGCGCTCGCCGGATCTGCTGCTGCTCGACGAACCCACGGTGGGGGTCGATCCGCTGTCGCGGCGCGAGCTGTGGCAGATCATCCAGCAACTGATCGACGAGGAGAGCCTCAGCGTTATCGTCAGCACCGCCTATCTGGACGAGGCGGAGCGCTGCGACCGGGTCTACGTGCTGCACGAGGGCGAACTGCTGGTGCAGGAGAGTCCGGACCAGCTGCGCAACCGTGCGGCGGGTCGCTGCTATACCCTCAGCCCCGGCGCCGGACAGACGCCGCGTCGACTGCAGGCGCGGTTGATCGATGTCGCCGAACTGATCGTCGACGCCGTGCCGCACGGCGGCGAGGTACGCTTCGTGACCCGGTGCGAGCCGGGGGACCGACGGCTGAGCGAACTGCTGCGGGGGGCGTCGGTCCGTGCCGTCGAGCCGCAACTGGAGGATGGCTTCATGGTCCTGCTGCGGCAGCGGCTGGGCGAGGAGGCCCATGCCGAGGTACGTACGCCGGAACCTCCCGCTGCCGCCGTGCGCAACGACGAGGTCGTTATCGAGGTGCGCGATCTGGTGCGCACCTTCGGCGACTTCACCGCCGTGGCCAGCACCAGTTTCGACGTTCGCCGCGGCGAGATCTTCGGCCTGCTCGGCCCCAACGGCGCGGGCAAGACCACCACCTTCCGCATGCTCTGCGGGCTGCTGCCCTCGTCCGGCGGCTTTCTGCAGGTGGCCGGGGTCAACCTGCGCCATGCGCGGGCCTCGGCGCGTCGCCGCATCGGCTACGTGGCGCAGCGGTTCTCGCTCTACGCCAACCTGACGGTGCAGGAGAACCTGCGCTTCTTCGGCGGCGCCTACGGCCTGCACGGCAAACGGCTGAACACCCGCCTCGCGCAGGTGCTGGAACAGTTCGACCTGATCGGCCAGGAGCGCACCCGCAGCGGCGAGCTGCCGGGCGGCTTCAAACAGCGGCTGGCGATGGCGGCGGGGCTGATCCACGAGCCGGAGATCCTGTTCCTCGACGAGCCGACCAGCGGCGCCGATCCGCTGGCGCGGCGCGCCTTCTGGCGCCGCATCACGGCGCTGGCCGAGACCGGTACCACGATCATCATCACCACCCACTTCATGGAGGAGGCGGAGTACTGCGACCGCATCATGATCCAGGATGCGGGCAAACGGCTGGCGATGGGTACACCGCAGCAGGTGCGTGAGCTTGCGGCACCGGGACGGCTGCGGACAGAGCCGGTATTGAGCATGGAGGAGAGCTTTATCGGCATCGTCGAGCGCAGCCGTAACGGCGGGCAGGGGGTGTCGGCATGAACGGGCAGCGCCGGGGCGGCTTCTGGCTGCGTCTGATCTCGCTGATCCGCAAGGAGACGCGGCAGTTGCTGCGCGACAAGAGCAACCTGCTGGTCGGTATCGGCCTGCCGATCGTGCTGATCCTGATCTTCGGCTACGGCGTGTCGCTGGACGTGCGCGACATCCGCCTGGCGCTGGTGATGGACGACCGCTCGCCCGCGGCGCAGGATTTCGTCTCCGGGCTGACCCTGTCGCGCTACTTCCAGCCCATGCACGCCGAGTCGCTGAGCCAGGCCCGGCGGATGATGCACGAGGGCGAGGCGGAGGGGATACTGCACCTGAGCAGCGACTTCTCGCGGCAGCTCAGTGCCGGTCAGGCGCAGGTGCAGTTGATCGTCTCCGGTACCGAGGCGCCGAGGGCCGGGCCCATCGTCAACTATATGAACGCGCAGGTGGCGCAGTGGCAGCAGAAGCGCGCCGACCGTCTGGGCCAGGGCGATGCGCCGGGGGCGCGGATTCAACTGATCGAGCGGCTCTGGTTCAACGACGCCAACACCAGTACCTGGTTTCTGGTGCCGGGGCTGATCGTGCTGATCATGACCCTGGTCGGCACCTTCCTCACCGCGCTGGTGATGGCGCGGGAGTGGGAGCGCGGCACGCTGGAGGCGCTGTTCGTCACCCCGGTGCGCCCCACCGAGGTGCTGCTGGCCAAGATCACCCCCTATTTCGGCGTCGGCATGCTGGGGCTGGCGCTATGCATGCTGGCCGGGCGGCTGCTGTTCGACGTGCCGATCAACGGTTCGCTGCCGGTGCTGCTGTTCGCCTCCATGCTCTACCTGCTGGTGGCGCTGGCGATCGGCCTGCTGATCTCGTCGGCGACCAAGAACCAGTTCCTGGCCAGCCAGATCGCCATTCTGGCCAGTTTCCTGCCCGCGCTGATGCTGTCCGGCTTCGTCTTCGATCTGCGCAATCTGCCGATCGGCGTCCAGGTGATCAGCTACGCGCTGCCGGCGACCTACTTCATCGAGCTGATCCGCACCCTGTTCCTGGCCGGCAACTTCTGGCCATTGATCATCAAGGACTGCCTGATCCTCGGCGCCTATGCGCTGGTGCTGCTGAGCCTGGCGCGCTTCGTTACCCGCAAGCGACTGGATTGATGCGATGAACTGGTTACTGGCCTTTGTCTATCGACTGATCAACATCTGCGGCAAGGAGCTGCTGGCGGTGCTCAAGGACCCCTCCAGCCGCGTGATTCTGGTGGTGCCGCCGCTGATGCAGAGCCTGCTGTTCGGCTACGCCGCCAGCTACGATCTGCTCGATGCGCCCTATGCGGTGCTTGACCAGAGCAACAGCCAACAGAGCCGCGAGCTGCTGGCCCGGATCGACGGCACCGGCGTGTTCCACCGCGTCGCCACCCTGCACGGCAGCGATCAGATCGCCGCCGTCATCGGCAACGGCGAGGCGCTGCTGGCGCTGCAGATTCCGGCCGATTTCGCGATCCTGCTGAACCGGCAGCAGAGCGCCCCGGTGCAGATGATCCTCGACGGTCGCAACTCCGCCACCGCCAACGCCGCCGCCGGCTATATCGGCGCCATCGTCGCCGGCTACAACCGGACGCTGGATCCGGAGGGCGGCCCGCTGGTCAGCGTGGAGTCGCGCGCCTGGTTCAACGACAACCTGCAGACGCGCTGGATCATCCTGCCCGGCATGATCGCCGCGCTGAGCATGATCCAGACCATGATGCTGACCGCACTGTCGGTCGCCCGCGAGCGGGAGCAGGGCACCTTCGACCAGTTGCTGGTGACGCCGCACACGCCGCTGGAGATCCTGATCAGCAAGGCGGTGCCGTCGATCCTGATCGGTCTGGTGCAGTCCACGCTGGTGCTGCTGGTGTCGCTGTTCTGGTTCGAGATACCGATGGCGGGCTCGCTGGTCACCCTGTACACCGGGCTGCTGATGTTCACCGTCGCCAGCGTCGGCATCGGCCTGTCGATCTCGGCGCTGTCGGCCAACATGCAGCAGGCGATGCTCTACACCTTCGTGCTGATCATGCCGCTGATGCTGCTGTCGGGGCTGGCGACGCCGGTGGAGAACATGCCCGATATCCTGCAGACCGCCACCTATATCAACCCGCTGCGCTTCTCCATCCACCTGGTACGCCAGGTCTATCTGGAGGGGGCGCAACTGGCCGACGTAGTGCCGGATCTGATACCGCTGATCATCATTTCGGTGGTGACCCTGCCGCTGGCCGCCTGGCTGTTTCGCCACCGGCTGGCGTGAATGGAGAGTCCTATGCCTGTTTATCGACCCGTACCTGCCAATCCACGGCGCCTGCTGCCGCTGCTGCTGGTCGCGCTGCTGCACGGCTGCACCGTTCTGGGGCCGGAGTTCCGCACGCCGGAGAGCGAAGCGCCCTCCGCCTGGAGCGACTGGCACGGCGGTGCAGAGGCGCCGGGGGCGGAGCATATCGATACCGCCGCGCAACCGGCCGCGCAGTGGTGGCGCGAGTTCGACGACCCGGTGCTGGATCGGCTGCAGCAACGGCTGCTCGACAACAGCCCGGACCTGCACAGCGCCATGCTCAACTTCACCCGCGCCCGCCTGCAGCAGCAACTGACCGCAAGCGCTCGCGGCGTCGAGATCAGCGCCGACGGCAGTCTGACCCGCCAACGGCTCAGTGAGCACGGCGCCCAGATGCGGATGGCGGCGATCTCCGCGCCCGGCAACAGCGATGCGCTGATCAGTGCCCTGGCCGAACCCTACTCGCTGTATCAGGCCGGTTTCGATGCCGGCTGGGAGCCCGATCTCTGGGGCCGCATCAGCCGCAGCATCGAAGCGGCCGAGGCCGACAGTCGCGCCGGCGCGGCGCTGTTGGCGCAGGCTCGGCTGGGGCTGGGTGCGGAGCTGGCGCGGCGCTACTTCGAACTGCGCGCGCTGCAGCGGAAGAGTGCGCTGCTCGACGACGAGATCAGCCTGGCCGAGGCGCAACTGCAACTGCTGGACGCGAATCGCGAGGCCGGGCTCGGCAGCGAACTGGAGCTTGAGGCGCAGCGCAGCCGACTGGCCGAGCAGCGGGCGGCGCTGCCGACTCTGCAGAGCCGAACCGGCGCCGCCGAAAACGCAATCGCCCTGCTGCTGGGCGAGCGCCCCGGCGCCCTGCGGGATCTGCTGACCGCCGCCGGAGAGTCTGCCCAACTCCCGCAGATGGGCGACCTGAGCCTGGGACTGCCGTCTGAACTGGCGCGTCGCCGCCCCGATATCCGCGCCGCCGAAGCGCGGCTGCACGCCGCCACCGCCGAGATCGGCGTCGCCATGGCGGACCTCTACCCGCGCGTCACTCTGAGCGCCGGCTTCGGATTGGAATCGTTCGAGGAGGGCGCCTTCGGCAACTGGGCCAGCCGCCAATGGAGTATCGGCCCCCGTTTCTACCTGCCGATCTTCAACCAGGGCCGTCTGAAAACCCGGGTCGAACTGACCGAACTGGCGCAACAACAGGCCGCCGTGAACTATCATCAAACGGTACTCGGTGCCTGGCGGGAGGTCGACGACGCGCTGACCGCATACGGCGCCGAATATCGTCGCTACCGCCGGCTGCAGCAGAAGCTGGACGCGGCCGAACGCCAAGCGGCACTGATCGCCGCCCACCGCAGCGCCGGTCTGGTCGACGCCGGTGCGCAGTTGAGCGCAGAGAGCGCCGCGCTCGCGATCGAACGCCAACTGGCGGAAAGCGCCGCCACCTTGAACATACAACGGGTGGCGGTCTACAAGGCGGTCGGTGGCGGCGTAGAGAGCCGCGATAAGCAGGATTAGGAGAGGAGCACAGAAGAATGAAAGCCAAGATCAGCCTGATCACCCTGGGGGTGGACGACCTGGAGCGGGCGATCCGCTTCTACCGCGACGGTCTGGGCCTGCCCCAGTACTCGTTCGAAAGCGAAGGCGTCGCCTTCTTCGACCTGGAGGGCACCTGGCTGGGCCTGTTCCCGCGCGAGGAACTGGCCAAGGATATCGGCCTGCCCAGCGCCGAGGGCAGCGGATTCAGCGGCATCACCCTGGCCCATAACGTGGCAAGCAAGGAGGCGGTCGACGCCCTGCTCGAACAGGCCGCCACCGCCGGCGGCACCCTGGTCAAACCGGCGCAGGAGGTGTTCTGGGGCGGCTACTCCGGCTACTTCCGCGACACCGAAGGGCACTACTGGGAGGTGGCGTACAATCCGTTTATGGATCTGACCTGATCGGGAGGAGTGCCCGCGGATGCTTGGGCATTGAGAAAACGGCGCAGGCGTGACATTCCGTTCGCGCAGAGCGGTATATGAAAAGGGTCTAAGAACGGGCGCAATAACTCGGTGGCGAGATCTATCTTTAGTCTGTTGGATCGGCCGTGTTACGGCTTTTTTTAGACATCCATCCGTCGCGTCATTCCGACGGACAAGGAGGTACTTCAATGAAACACTTTCTATCCGCTGCACCCGTCCTCGCCCTTGTGATCCTCGCATCCGGCGCCGCATACGCTGCCGCAGGGGACTTCAAGGCCGAACTGACCGGCGCCGAGGAGGTGCCGCCGGTCGAAACGGAGACCACCGGCGAAGCCAAGTTCGAGCTCAACGAGGAGATGACCGAGATGGAGTTCGAACTCGAAATCGACAAGGGAGTCGGCATCCTGGGCGCTGCCGGCGCCCACATCCACTGTGCCCCCGCAGGCGTCAACGGCCCCGTCGCCGCGTTCCTGGCCGGTGCGGTTGCAGGCGGCTTCAATGGCGATCTGGAGATCAAGGCCACCCTTACCGATGCCAATGTTTTGGCCACGGCATGTGGCGCGTCGCTGGCGGAGCTGATCGACAGCATGGAAGCAGGCGACACCTACGTCAATGTCCACAGCATCGATTTTCCGGGAGGTGAGGTACGAGGCCAGATCGGGGCCGATTGACGATCAGGAGGAGGTGCGCCTTGCCCAGTGCAGGGCGTTGCCCCACCAGGCCAGATCGTCCAGTGCCCGCTGCAACTGATCCGTATCGCGCTGGTCGCCGGTAAAGGCACCGTTCTCGATCTTCTTGTGCACCCCGGCGATATGCACGGCGTTGCGCAGCGGCGCCATCTGCAGCTCGACCATCACCTGTCGCAACTGCTCCACGGCGCGAGCGCCCATCACACCGCCATAAGACACCACACTGGCCGGCTTGCGACCCCACTCCGCGTAGACATAATCCAGCGCATTCTTCAGCACCGCCGAGTAACCGTGGTTGTACTCCGGACAGACGAACAGATAGGCATCGGCGCGCTCGACGCTCTTCGCCCAACGCTGCTGCAACTCATCCTCGTAATCGCCCAGTGCCGGGCTCTTCGGCAGATTGAACAGCGGCAGCGGCCAGTTCTTCAGATCGACCAGCTCGACCGTCAGGTCGTCGCGCTGCTTGGCATGGGTAAACGCCCAATCCGCAACGGGTTTGGCGGCTCGGCCCTGGCGGATACTGCCGATAATGATCTGAAGGTGCATCTATGCGCTCCTGACACTCGTTCAATGCTGATAGCTTAGCGCCTGTTCGCGCGCTCTGCGCCACCCTACCGGCGCAGACAGCAAGAATGATCTGTCAGTGATATGTCGGAAAAGGGCGTGCGCAACGCGGATTGTGCCCGTCAGACAGTCATCGATCAATGCTTGTGATTCCAAAGAGAGACATTATCAAGATCAGGATCGATGCTGCGATATGGATTCATGTACGCAGATTACTGTTTTATCGACATGTGAAGTATGTCATGTCGATAAAAGTCGAAAAAATCGACACGTTCCTGGTTTATGTCGATTGCGTCGACAGATGCAATAATGGCAAGGACGTTTGGTGACTCTGCTTCGTCATCAACGACGAAAAATAAAATTATTTAAATTCAATTAGTTAGCGCTCTTTAAAAATCAGGGAAAGTGTCCTTTCTGTCGGTAGAATTTTTGAGGGTGAAATAGTCCTTTAAAAACAATACCATCCGTTAAGAGTGTTCCCCGCGTCCGCGGGGCTGAACCGTTGCACATCGCCAATGTCCACTACGGCCAGAAGTGTTCCCCGCGTCCGCGGGGCTGAACCGTGATGGTGCCGGTGGTGTGCAGCGCGATGCAGGTGTTCCCCGCGTCCGCGGGGCTGAACCGGTCATAGGCGGCCTCCACCCGCTTGTAGTCGAGTGTTCCCCGCGTCCGCGGGGCTGAACCGGCGTTCCCGACGACCGATGCGCTCAGTGAGGGGTGTTCCCCGCGTCCGCGGGGCTGAACCGGATTCGGGTGTGCTGCTTGAGTTGGCGCTGGAGTGTTCCCCGCGTCCGCGGGGCTGAACCGTTTTCACCGAACGCCCTGATGCGCGGTGCGGCGTGTTCCCCGCGTCCGCGGGGCTGAACCGCCCGCACCTCGGTATCGTCGACGAGTTCCACGGTGTTCCCCGCGTCCGCGGGGCTGAACCGATACCCGCCGCCCGGATCACCAAGGCCGCGTGCGTGTTCCCCGCGTCCGCGGGGCTGAACCGCGGAGATCCTTGAAGCTATCAATGAGGCGATCGTGTTCCCCGCGTCCGCGGGGCTGAACCGAGAGTGACAGGTTCTGGGGTCAGATTCTGACCGTGTTCCCCGCATCCGCGGGGCTGAACCGTGAGCGCGATCATTGCTGTATTACCGTTAGATGTGTTCCCCGCATCCGCGGGGCTGAACCGATCACCGCGCCGGGGCCGCAGTTGTCGATCGAGTGTTCCCCGCATCCGCGGGGCTGAACCGTAATCCGAGATCACCTTCGACAGCCCGGCGAGGTGTTCCCCGCATCCGCGGGGCTGAACCGCAACTACGACCATGACCAAGTTTGTCAGCTAAGTGTTCCCCGCGTCCGCGGGGCTGAACCGGACTTGGCCGGGACTGGAAGTGGGCCGACCTGGTGTTCCCCGCGTCCGCGGGGCTGAACCGTCGGTGACGATCAGGTGCAGGTCGTACTCGTAGTGTTCCCCGCGTCCGCGGGGCTGAACCGGCGCAACGCCTGTGCGGTGGTGCCATGGACTACGTGTTCCCCGCGTCCGCGGGGCTGAACCGCTCTTTTTCGTAGGTGCTGAGGCCAGATTCGAGTGTTCCCCGCGTCCGCGGGGCTGAACCGAGATGTGGTTGGTTTACTGGGGTGAGATTGCGGTGTTCCCCGCGTCCGCGGGGCTGAACCGCACTACAAACAGCACAACCCAGAACGAGAGCGTGTGTTCCCCGCGTCCGCGGGGCTGAACCGGTCACAATGCGGTATGCGCACCTTGCGCCGGCGTGTTCCCCGCGTCCGCGGGGCTGAACCGGCGTAGGGCCAAAACTGCCGCAACTGCCGGGGGTGTTCCCCGCGTCCGCGGGGCTGAACCGCTCAGTATATCGCCGGTCGGTTTCAGCGCGGACGTGTTCCCCGCATCCGCGGGGCTGAACCGCCCTCGGCGCGGTGCTGCTGTGCCATCAGCGCGTGTTCCCCGCGTCCGCGGGGCTGAACCGGCTATTTACACCCACTACCGTGGCGACTGGAGGTGTTCCCCGCATCCGCGGGGCTGAACCGCCTGCTGAACCATAGCATTCGATAACAGCCGAGTGTTCCCCGCATCCGCGGGGCTGAACCGACTGGCTCGTGGGCAGGATGAGATGTGCGAGCGTGTTCCCCGCATCCGCGGGGCTGAACCGAACACAGGGTAAACCTGCCGCCGGTGCCTATGGTGTTCCCCGCATCCGCGGGGCTGAACCGCTATCAATCAACCGGAGTTACTGGATGCGTTCATCTCCCCCCCAAATATCAGGGCGTGTTCCCCGCATCCGCGGGGCTGAACCGGCTATCGATTCTGCCGATATTCGCTATATCGTGTGTTCCCCGCATCCGCGGGGCTGAACCGAAGCTGAAGAATTGGCGAAACTGTATCCGCAAGTGTTCCCCGCATCCGCGGGGCTGAACCGCGGGCTACGGCTGCCCTGGAAGCGATGGGTCTGTGTTCCCCGCATCCGCGGGGCTGAACCGTTCCTCGCCATTGCCGCCATGAAAGAGCTCGGGTGTTCCCCGCGTCCGCGGGGCTGAACCGGGGATCACAAGGAACTGACGCTGGCTCATGAGGTGTTCCCCGCGTCCGCGGGGCTGAATCATGGTGTGGGTCTTCCCATGCCCTGAGGAATTGGTGTCACAGTAACTGTTGGGTCAGATGACGGTTGCGGCGTTGAGCTACCGTGGTTTGTGTCTGACTGAAAGCGTTTGCAATCTCATCCGTCCCGAGCGCAATCTGTGTGCTGGGTGGTATGTACCGATGTTGCAAGAGACGTGGCTGGAAAGAGCCTTGAAAGTTCAAGAGCAAGAATGACAGGGAGGGTGTTCTGTATGCGACCAGCGTATTTTCACTACTGGGGCAAGGCCCGGAAAGCGGATGGGCAGAGTGGTGACGACTATCACTTGCTGCCCTACCACTGCCTGGATGTGGCGGCGGTAGCCGCGTACTGGTGGGACAACAGCCCAAGTCTACAAAGAGCGTTTACCAGTACGACCGATGTCGATGTGGATAAAATGCGGGCTTGGGTGCTGTTCTTCATTGCGCTGCATGATCTTGGCAAGTTCGACCTCCGCTTCCAATGCAAATCCTTGCATACCTGGTTGGTACTTCATCCGGAAGATCGGGATACATCATTACCCTCGGTTGCTGTCTGTAAAGGGTTCGATCACGGTAAGGCTGGCCTGTTCTGGTTTATCAACGATTTTCAGGATGGGTCGGCAGGCGATGTGGGTGATCTGTCAGCACTCTTGCTATCCGTATCGGAACATCCGTATCAAACTTGGTTACCTTGGCTCGAGGCTGTTACCGGGCACCATGGTTTCGTAGTTGAAGAAAGCCAGGTACCGGACCATTCGATGCCTTTCCAGTACCAGGCATTGGCTGGACGCGACAAAACGGCTCGTTCCGAGTGGATCGACGCGTTGGAGCGGCTCTTTCTTGGACCGGCTGGACTATCGATTGCCGATGTTCCACCAGAGCCTTCAACTCTGCTTGCAGGCTTTTGCTCAGTCTCCGATTGGTTGGGTTCGTGGCTGGCGGATGATACGTTTCAATACCGTGCCGATGTGGCAGAAAATGACGAGGGCCTGAAAGAGTATTTCGATGAGAAGTATGGTCAGGATGCAACTCGTGTCGTGACTCGCAGTGGCCTGCTGGGTCAACTGAATCCTTATGGTGGGATGGAGGCGTTGCTGGACTCGGGCTGCAAGCCCCGCCAGCTTCAAGTGCTGGTCCCTCAATTGCCGTTAAAACAGGGGCTCACATTAATCGAAGCACCGACGGGTTCCGGAAAAACCGAAACAGCGTTAGCCCATGCCTGGCATTTATTGGACCAGGGGCTTGCCGACAGCATAATTTTTGCGTTGCCGACCCAAGCAACGGCCAACGCGATGCTGAGTCGATTGAACAAATTGGCCGATACGCTGTTTGAGCACCCGAACCTGATTCTTGCCCACGGCTTTGCGCGTTTCAACGAAGAGTTCCAGGCCATCAGACAACGCGGCGTCAATGCACAAGGTGATACGGAAGCGTGGGCGCAGTGTTGCGAGTGGCTGTCACAAAGCCGAAAGCGGGTGTTTCTTGGCCAGATCGGTGTCTGCACAATCGATCAGGTGTTGATTTCGGTACTGCCGGTCAGACACCGTTTTGTGCGAGGGTTCGGCATCGGGCGTAGCGTGCTGATCGTGGATGAGGTGCACGCCTATGACACATACATGTATGGGCTGCTTGAGGCGGTACTGACGGACCAACAGAGGGCGGGCGGTAGTGCGATTCTGCTTTCGGCTACACTGCCCGACAGTCATAAGCAGAAACTGCTCAAAACCTACGGTGATGCCAATGAAGTATTGCCGGAACATTATCCATTGATCGCATGGCGGGCAGCAAACGACGACGCTTATTTCGACCTGCATAATCAGCCGGAGCACCGGCCCACCCCGTTCTCCGTTCAGTTGGAGGCATTGCGCCTGCTGGATCTACAGCCCGACGACGCACTGCTTAAACGCATGGTGGATGCTGCCAGGGCCGGGGCGCAGGTGTGCTTTATCTGCAATCTGGTCGATGTGGCGCAGTCTGCTTACCGTGCGCTGCAACACTATACCGATATCGACGTAATTCTGTTCCATGCACGTTTTACGCTGGTTGATCGCAAGACCAAGGAGGAGCGCGTACTCAACTGTTTTGGCAAGGATGGGGATCGAACGCAAGGGCGGATACTGATAGCGACCCAAGTGGTAGAGCAGTCGTTGGACGTCGATTTCGACTGGTTGATTACCCAGTTGTGTCCGGTCGATCTTCTGTTTCAGCGTATAGGGCGTCTGCATCGTCACGCTCTCGCAAATCGTCCTGCTGGTTTTGAACAGCCTGTCGCAACGGTGTTGCTGCCGGATGGCGAGGGTTATGCGACGCATTCTGCCATTTATCCCAACACTCTGGTGATGTGGCGTACACAGCGCCGGATGGAAGCGCTCGGTGATTCAGCGTTGAATTTTCCGGATGCCTATCGGCAATGGATAGAACCGATTTACAAGCCGGAGCTGAAGGGGGATGAGCCGGAATGGGTCATAACGGGGTATGACAAGTTTGAGAGCGAAGAGTCGATCAAAAGAGGTAAAGCCCGGAGTATGCTCAAGTGGGCAAAGGATGCTGCGCTGAACGATGACGACGAGAATGTACGCGCCGTAACCCGTGACGGAGAGATGAGTCTGCCCGTACTGCCCTATCGTCAAACGGCTCAAGGTCGCCAACTGCTTGATGGAAGAGTATTCGAACTATTGCCCGAACGTGAGCAATGGGAGGCGTTGGCGCTGAATCGAGTTAATGTTCCTCATAGCTGGGAAAATCTGTTTATTCAGGAATTGGATTCGGAGTATGGTGTGATCTGGTTGTCGGGTAGCAGCGACAACGACGGATATCTATTCGAGGGTAGGAAAATGACCTTCATTTATACCAAGGAGAAAGGCATGGAGAAACTGCTATGAATTTATTGGTCGACGCTTGGATTCCTGTTCGTCCACTCTCCGGTGGACCACCTCTACAGATCTCGTTACAGACCCTTCTTTGCCGATCCGAGCGCTGGACGCTGTGCCTGCCCCGCGATGATATGGAACTGGCAGCACTGCAACTGCTTGTTTGTTTGCTGCAAGTGGCCTGGATACCCAAGGATGCCGATGAGCTGCGCGGAAGAATCGGAAAGCCACTAACCGAAGGGGAGTTTCAGGCAGGTGTAGACAAATGGGGGGATACCTTCCGTCTCGATCATCCCGAAACACCCTTTATGCAGGTTAAAGGGGTATCGGCGAAAGAGCCCACGGGGATGGATAAGCTTCTGGCAGGATTGACGGGTGCCACCAACTGCACCTTTGTGAATGAGCCGGGGCAGGGTGATGCGCTGTGTCCCGGCTGCTCGGCGATTGCGCTATTCAATCAGGCCAATAATGCTCCCAGTTTTGGTGGTGGATTCAAGAGTGGGCTGCGAGGCGGCTCTCCGGTAACGACTCTGATTCAGGGTGATGATCTGCGGACTACGCTTTGGCTAAACGTCCTGACGGCTTCGTCGCTTGATAAACAACTTGAAGAGTGGCGATCCCTCCTGGCGCAACGGCCGACCTGGCAGCAGCCGATTATTGCAGCGGCAAAGATACCGGCAGAAGAGATTGGTCTGTTACGCGGATTGTTCTGGCAGCCTGATCATATTGAACTGTGTCAGCCGGAGGGGGAAGGTTGTTGTACTGGTTGTGGCTTGCATAGTGAACAACGCTACACTGGATTTCTAAAAGCCAAGTTCAATTTTACGGTTGAGGAAACCTGGCCTCATCCCCACTCACCACGTCTGCTCACCGTGAAAAAGGGTGCGGTGGAGGAGAAGTTTCTGGCATTCACCACCTCCGCACCGTCATGGACACAGATCAGCAGAATGGTTGTTGCTCAGACGGTGGATAAGTCCCAAGAGGGGCATATCCCGGCAGCGGTTGTCAGCCAACTCAGGGAGATCTTCCCGAACAACAAATTACGCCTGGTCATCGGGGGGTATCGAAACAATCAGGCGTCCATTCTGGAACGGCGCCATGATGTGTTGGCGTTCAATCAAGGCTGGGATCAGCACCTTACTGTTATCGAAGAAGTGGTGGCGACCGGGCAAGGGTATAAAACTGCGTTGCGAAAAGCACTTTACACCTTTGCCGAAGGGGTCAAGAACAGCGATATAAAAGGCGCTGGCGTCTCGGTACATGAGGTCGCGGAAAGGCAATATTACCGCCAGAGCGATCTGTTGATTCCAGACCTGTTGGCGACCATCGATTTCGATAATGCAGAGCAGGTGTTATCGACGTTGAGGCAAGAGCTGGATCGCCTCTGTAACAGGTTGTTCGAAGAAGCCACCGATCCCTACGCCCATCATCCAAAGTTGATCAGAACGCTCGCCGTGGCGCGGGTCGGCCTGAAGAAGTATCTATCGCAACTCCAACCACAGGGAGGTAAACGGAATGAGCGCGCCGCTTGAATTCATGCCGCTATACAACGATTGGGTGACGCTGGACGCGGGTGCAAGCGCGCAATTAAGGCGCGTATCTGCACCGGATGAGTTAAGGGATATCCCCGCAGGGCAAACGCATGAACATTATTTGACCAGCCCCAGGATGTGAAACAGGTATCGGTCACTCCAGCCACAAGCTTTGCGTTTGTTCTTGATGCCTACCT
>Ga0214472_10000250_pt1 | contig 70043 bp, 54 predicted proteins | sample RVTome_6_FD_207662 | JGI IMG/M metagenome (GOLD analysis project Ga0214472, IMG submission 207662) | Soil microbial communities from uranium-contaminated site in the Upper Colorado River Basin, Wyoming, United States - RVT140D175 | ecosystem: Environmental > Terrestrial > Soil > Contaminated >...
CCGCGGAGTACCGCGGACATGGGACCTGAGCGCTGCGGGGGGCGGCATGTCCGCGGAGTACCGCGGACATGGCACCCGAGGCGGACATGGCACCCGACTCGGACGTGGGAGCCGAGGTGGACGTGGCACCCGAGGCGGACATGGCACCCGACTCGGACGTGGCACCCGATGCGGACGTGGCACCCGATGCGGACGTGGCACCCGACTCGGACGTGGCACCCGAGGCGGACGTGGCACCCGAGGTAGGCATGGGACCCGACGGTTGTGGCTCGGATTGTGGGGGAGAGCGGGTGGCGGTTGCGGGGATGGGGTCCGTGGCTACGATCGGGGTGAGCGGAGGGGCGCGGGGTGGCCTGCCGGGGTGTTCGGGAGGTTTTCGTGAAGCAGACGACTTTTGCGGTGGGAATCGTATTTGCGGTGACCGGCTGCGCGGCCCGCGGGCAGACGGCCGTGGACGGCGGCATCCAGGCGTTTGTCGGGGCGCGGATCGTCCCGATCGACGCGGCGACGATCGAGCGTGGGGTGCTGGTGATCGAGGGCGGAAAGATCGCGGCCGTCGGGGCGGCCGATGCGATCGAGATCCCGGCCGGGGCCGCGCGGGTGGACGTGACCGGCAAGACGATCATGCCGGGGATGGTCGACACCCACAACCACATCGGGGGGATCGGTGGGGGCGACTCGTCGGCCCCGATCCAGCCGGACGTGCGGATTTATGACTCGCTCAACCCGCTGGACGCGGGCTTTCGCCGGGCCGTGGCGGGCGGGCTGACCACGCTCAACATCATGCCCGGCTCGGGGCACCTGCTCAGCGGGCAGACGGTGTACGTGAAGCTGCGCAAGGAGCGACTGACCATCGAGGACATGTTCATCCGCGACGAGGGCGGCAAGCCCATGGGCGGGATGAAGATGGCCAACGGCACGAACTCGATGCGCGACAAGCCCTTCCCCGGCACGCGGGCGAAGTCGGCCGCACTGGTGCGCGAACAATACGTGAAGGCGCAGGAGTACCGCGACAAACTGGCCCGGGCGGGTGACGACGTTACGAAGAAGCCGGCACGGGACATCGGGCTGGAGGCCCTCGTGGCGGCGATGGCGGGCGACAAGATCGTTCACCACCACACGCATCGTCACGACGACATCATGACGGTGATCCGGGTGTCGCAGGAGTTCGGCTTCCGGGTCGTGCTGCACCACGTCAGCGACGGGTGGAAGGTTGCGGACGAAATCGCCGCGGCCGGCGTGCCGTGCTCGATCATTCTGGTGGACAGCCCGGGCGGCAAACTGGAAGCACTCGACGTGGCCTACAAGACCGGAGGGATCCTCGAGCGGGCGGGTGCGAAGGTGGCGTTCCACACCGATGACTGGATCACGGATTCGCGGGTCTTCTTCCGGTCGGCGGCGCTGGGGGTTCGGGGGGGGATGTCGCGGGCCGCCGCGCTGCGGGCGCTGACGCTTTCGGGAGCGGAGATGCTCGATCTTGACGATCGCGTCGGCTCGCTGACGCCGGGCAAGGACGCGGACTTCATCATCCTCTCCGGCGATCCGCTGAGCGTGTATACGAAGGTGGAGCAGACCTGGGTGGAGGGTGAGAAGGTCTTCGACCGCAGCAATCCCGAGGATTACCTGCACGCGGTCGGCGGCTACGGCGCCGGTGACGCCACCGAACCGTACTTCTGCTGTTTCGAGCATGCGGAGGACTATTGATGATCTTGAGTCTCTTTCAGAGCCCCCGGCGCCAGCGCGGGGTCGGCCCGATACACGTGAAACGCCGAAACACCGAAACGCCGTTTGGAGGCAGGGATCAAGGGATCGAGGGAACGAGGGAACGAGAAAAGCCGGAACGCCGAAATGGGATTCCGTCGCCGGCGCGCAAGTGCAGCGACGTGTTTCCGGGAGCGCTCAGGACCGACGCCGGCAGGCCCGTCGCTCGCGCTCGGGGCTCCGTAACGGGCCCGGCCGGTGTGATCGGGCTCCTGCTGTTTTCGGCGACGGTGTCCGCGCAGACCATTGTCTACGGAGAGACGGTCTACACGATGGCCGGCCCGCCGATCCGCGACGCGATCGTGGTCATGCAGGACGGCAAGATCACGTTCGTCGGGCCGCAGGGGATCGCCCGCATCTCCCGGCCGCCGGACCTCAGTGCGAAGGTGGTCACGCCGGGTATCGTGGATGCGCACAGCACCGTCGGGTTCAGCGGCATCTTCAACCACCCGCACGACCAGGACCAGCTTGAGTCGTCTGAGCCGATCCAGCCCGAGTTGCGGGCGATCGATGCGTACAACACGAAGGAGAAGCTGGTCGCATTCGTCCGCGGGTTCGGCGTCACCACACTGCACACCGGGCATGCGCCGGGCGAGCTGATCTCGGGGCAGACGCTGGTGGTCAAGACGCACGGCAACACGGTCAACGACGCGGTCCTGAAGCCGGCGGCCACGGTCGCGGCCACGCTGGGCCCGGACGCCCACAAGAAGGAGCGTGGCAAGTCGCCCGGGACGCGCGGCAAGGCGATGGCCATGCTGCGGCAGCAGTTCATCAAGGCTCAGGAGTACCTGGAGAAGCGGGAGAAGGCGGAGGAGGACAAGAAACCGGACCGTGATCTGACACTCGAGGCGCTGGGCCGCGTCTTGCAGGGCGAATTGCCGCTGATGATCACCGCTCACCAGGCGCAGGACATCGCGAGCGCGCTGCGGCTGGCGGGCGAGTTCGACATCAAGATCATCCTCGACGGCGCCGCGGAGGCGTACCTGCTGATCGACGAGATCAAGGCGGCCGGGATCCCGGTGATTGTCCACCCGAGCATGATGCGGGCGTACGGGGAGATGAAGAACATGAGCTTCGAGACGGCGGCGAAGCTGAGGCACGCGGGGATCCCGGTGGCGCTGCAAAGCGGCTACGAGAGCTACGTGCCAAAGACGCGGGTGGTGCTGTTCGAGGCGGCGTGGGCGGCGGCGAACGGGCTGACGTTCGAGGAGGCGCTGGCGTCGATCACGATCAACGCGGCGCGGATCCTGGGCGTGGCCGACCGGGTGGGCTCGCTGGAGGTGGGCAAAGACGGCGACGTGGCGCTCTACGACGGCGACCCGTTCGAGTACACGACGCACTGCACCGGCGTGGTGATCGACGGGGTCGTGGTCAGCGACGACCCGAGATAGGATTCCGTTTCTGCTGCGGATCTTCCTCCTCAAGTATCGGCAGGTTCAGCCGCCGGGCCCATTCTGCGGTGCGCCGGCGGCGATCAGCGAGCGACTCGCGCCGCATGGACTCGAAGGCCTCCGCCCGCCAGCGCCGCACAAGCTCCAACATCTTGCTCTCACGTATCGTCTTCGGCATAGAGCACCTCCGCGGGGCTTACGATCCGCAACGCATGATTATAGCCTTCCAGCACCGCCACGGCGTTGAATCGCTCCGCTCGACGTACGTTGGCGATGTGGCGGAAGTTCCAGGACACGAGAATATCCAGACGTTGATCGAACGCAGCCGCGACGTGGCCCGCGTCATCGGGCATGCTCGGCGGTACGACACGCGCGGCAAGAAACGCATCCGCGAGGGCCAGAGAGCGCTCGGAGGGCGTGAAAACGGTCGGTCGTACCTTGGCGACAAGCTGCTCCAGGTTCGCGTGCACCGTGGAATCGGCCCGCGAAATCTCGTCAAGCACGAGCGTCGAAATGAACGGATGAAAAACGCCACAGCGACACCGCTCGAGGAACTCCTCGGTGTACGCGCGGTAATCCGGGACATCGTCCGCGATGGCGAAACTCCACACGGTCGTTTCGATGTAGATGCTCAGTTTCGACTCGGCCATCCGCGGCTCGGGCCTCCTGTATCTCCCTGATCGTATGCATCATGAACGGTCATCGCGCGATCTGGGCCGCGAAGGTAGCGCGGCCCTTCGTCGAGTCCGTCGCTTGCGGTGATTGTAGCCGCGGCCCCGGAGCGGGCCAAGACCCTCCGCTTTGCACCCGACCTTACGTTCCACGGAAGGTCACCGTATGATGCGGTTGCAACGTTCGTGGGCCTGGAGTCGGTGGATTGTTCTCAAGCCCCGACCGGAGGACGGCATGGCGGTTGCGAAGCAGTACCAGGGTGATGTCGATGCGATTCTCGCGAAGCAGCGGGTGAATGGCGGATACTATTGGGCCACGGCTGACGGGCGGTGGGGCGTGGGAAGCCCGTTCTCGACGTTTGACAGTTGTTTGATGCTCACCGAGCTGGGAGTGCCGAAGTCGCATCCGGCCCTGAAGGGTGCGGCGGCGACGATCCTCGAGGCGTGGCAGGAGGACGGCCGCATCCGTCCCGCACCCAAGGGGGCCGTATATCCATGTCACACGGCCAACGCGGCGCGGGTACTTTGCCGCCTGGGATACGCCCGCGATAGGCGCCTCAAGCGAACGTTCGAACAGCTACTCGAGGTTCAGCATGACGACGGCGGCTGGCGGTGCAGCACGGTCAAGCTGGGGCGAAGCGCGAAGACCGACGCCTCCAACCCCGGCGTGACGTTGGCGGCGCTGGATGCGTTTCGGTTCACGGGACATCTCAACCGTGAGAAGAAGCTCGATTGGGCCGTGCAGACCCTGCTCGATCACTGGAAGGCGCGAAAGCCGCTGGGGCCTTGCGACTTCGGCATCGGCACGTTGTTCGGCAAGACGGAGTACCCGTTCCTTCGGTACAACCTCTTTTTCTACGTCTACGTGCTGTCGTTCTACGCGGCGGCGGGCAAGAGCGCGGCGTTCAAGGGGGCGCTGAAGACACTGCGGTCGAAGCTCGTCGACGGCAAGGTCGTGGTCGAGAACCCGAATCGGCAGCTTGCGAAGTTCGCGTTGTGCCGGAAGGGCGAACCGAGCGATGCGGCGACGAAGCGATACAGAGAGATACTGAAGAACGTCGGCGGCTGATCCATCCGACGGAAGAGGAAGGGAAGTTGATCATGGGACGAACGCTTCGCGCGTGCACCTTGTGGACGCTGTGCTCGGTGGTTCTGGGGCAGCTTGCCGTGGCGACCGAGTTGAAGTCGCCGAGCGGGGACGTGCCGGATGAATGGCTGACGCTGGCGGAGCGTACCGGGTTTCGCAAGACGCCGCGGTACGAGGAGACCATGGCCTATTGCCGGCGCCTGGCCGAGGCTTCGCCGTGGGTGGAGTACCGGTCGATCGGGGTCAGTCCGGAGGGGCGGGACATGCCGGTGCTGATCGTCTCGTCGAACGGGGCGTTCGATGCGCAACGTGCGCATGGCGACGGCAAGGTCGTCGTATTCATTCAGAACTGCATCCACGCGGGCGAGGTCGAGGGGAAGGACGCCTCGCTGATGCTGGTCCGCGACATGGTGATTACGAAAACGCGCGCACCTCTGCTGGACTGCGTCAACCTCATCGTGCTGCCGATCTTCAGTGTCGACGGGCACGAGCGTTTCGGACCCTACAACCGGATCAACCAGAACGGACCGGAGGAGATGGGCTGGCGGACCACGTCGCGAAACCTCAACCTCAACCGCGACTACCTCAAGGCCGACGCGGTGGAGATGCGCCACTGGCTGAAGCTGTGGAACGAGTGGCGGCCCGACGTGCACTTCGACAACCACACCACCGACGGCGGCGACTGGCAGTATGACCTTACGTTCGCCAGTGACATCCACGCGACGGCCGACCCGCGCCTGGCCGGCTGGCTGAAGGAGGTGCTTTATCCCGCGATCATCCCGGCGCTGGAGGCCGACGGGCACGTTCCCTCGACGTACTTCGGGCTGAAGGACTGGATGGACCCGGCCAAGGGACTCCAATCCGGCGGGATGTCGCCGCGCTTCTCGACCGGCTACGTCTCACTCCGTAACCGCCCGTCGATCCTGGTCGAGACGCACATGCTCAAGGACTACCGCACGCGGGTGATTGCGACGTACAACATCATGTTGCACACGCTGGAGCTGCTGAATCGCTCCACGGAGCCGATGTTGTCGGCGATTCGTGAAGCGGACCGGGCCGCAGCGGCGCTGGGCGACCCCGCGAACGACGAACGAACCGTGGTGCTCTCGGTCAAGAGCAGTGAGGAGACGGTTCCGGTGACGTTCCGCGGGTTCGCCTCGCGGAATGAACTGAGCGAGGTTTCAGGTTCGGTGCGCGTGGTCTACGACAGCACGATGCCCATCGACATAGAGACCACGTTTCAGGGAGCCACGGAACCGGAGAAGTCCGTCGCGGCGCCGCTGGCATACATCGTTCCGCCGCAGTGGACGGAGGCCATCGAAGTCGCCGGACTGCACGGGCTGAAAGTCCAGCGGCTGATGCAGTCGACGACGATGGAGGTGGAGAGCTACCGTTTCAACGACGTCAAGTTCGCCGAGCGTCCGTTCGAGGGACGGTTCGCGGTCAACTACCGGGCCGAGCCGGTCACCGAGTCGCGACGCTTCATCGCCGGCTCCGCCGTCATTCCGCTGAATCAGCCCGACTCGCGGGTTGCGATGCACCTGTTCGAGCCCGAGGCCCCCGACTCGCTCGTCTCCTGGGGGTTCTTCTCGGCCATCTTCGAGCAGAAGGAGTACGGTGAACACTATGTCCTGGAGGAGCTGGCCCGGAAGATGCTCGCCAGCGACGCGGAACTGAAAGCGGAGTTCGAGCGGCGGCTGCGCGAAGACCGGGAGTTCGCCGGGAACCGGTGGGCGCGCCTCCAGTTCTTCTACAAACGATCGCCGTACTGGGATGGACGAAAGGACGTCTACCCCGTCGGCCGGATTGTCAAGCCGGTCGCGATGCCGCTCGAGCCGTAACGTTCCGATCCTGCGATTGGCCGCGTGGCCCGGGGTCGGGTACGGTCCGACGGTCCGCGGCCTGTCACGGCCGTCACGCGCGTACCGCGTCCCCCGTCGGGCGCCGCAGGAACAGGACGGCGGCCGTGCACAGCACGAGGGCAAGAACGGCAACTCCCCAGGTCGACATCGCCGGAATGTCGTTTGGAGGACATTCCGGGTCGAGCAGATCCACTAAGTCGTCGCAGTCGTTGTCGTAGCCGTCCCCACATGCGCCGGTTTCGGAGAGGGTGCAGATGGCCTCATCCTCGATCCGGAACGTCCCTTCCACGCTCGCTGCGGTCGCCAGCGTGGCGGTTTGGGCGAGGAGCTTGATGCTGAGGATGGGCGGCGTGGTGCCGCCGAGTGCCGCGCCGCCCGGCGGTGGCCCCCCAATGCCGCAACTCGTGGCGGGCGTGCAGTCGTCCGCCGCCTCCATGCAGCTTGACCGCACAGGCCTGACGTAGATCCGTCTTGCGGTGAACGGGCCCGACCCGGCAGTCACCGTACATCCTGGCTGCGCGGTAAAGCCGGAGACGATCGCGCCGAGGTGGAACTCGAGCCGGGTCTGCGCCTTCGCCGCCGCCTCGGAACATCCTCCCCCCGGGCACAGGCCGCGCAGCTTGATTCTCTGAAGCTTGATCGTGGTCGAAGAACTGATCGAGAAGAGGTCGCCGGCCGGGCATTCGATCTTGCCGGGCGACCTGCCGCCCGAAAACTCGACCTCCACGTCATCACAGTAGATCGGACATTGATCGAAGTCCGCGCAGCCGATGATGCTTCCGCCGGACGTGCGGAAGCCGACGGGCATCGGGTTCGTCTCCCAGTCCGGGTCCGTGATGGTCGAGCCCCAGTATTCCTCGACCTGGACGTAATAGGAGGTCACGTCGTTAGGGATCCGCGTGCTGACCTTTTCGACCCTGACGCCGCGATCTCCCGCGGTCTGCTTGACCGGCGCGAGGCAGATCTCCCCGCCACTGGCCGGCGCGGTGCAGACCGAGGCCGCGGCGGCGGCGGCGCTGGTGACGGTCAGGTTCGACACGACGAGGTCGTCGAGAACCCCGTCGATGGTGAGGATCGCCTGCCCGAGCGGGAAATTGTCGAACCCACGAAAGGAGACGGCGCCTCCTCCCTGGCTGGCCCCGCCGTCGTCGGGTACCGGCGCGTCGTGCCGGTTGATGGCCAATGCATCGTACGGCTCCGCCCGGGGTGATGGCGTTGGGTCTCCCGCAGCGACACACACGACCGATGCGATCGCCAGCAGCCCGGCTTTGCCGCGCGACCCGATTCCGAAGGCTCTATCTACACCCATGATCCGTCCTCCCACATTCCGAAATGTCCTGCCCATGACCTGCCGCTCAACGCGAAGGACCATCCAGCTCCGATCCTGGACGGGCCGGTCCGCCTGGGGCCGGCGGACAACGCACCGCCGGCTCCTAAGGTACGAACGCCATTGACCCGGGGGAGAAGAGGGTGGCATTTTAGTCTCCCTCGTCCTGCATTGCAAGTTTTTTTTCGGCCGAGTTCGATCGCACTATCGCCGTCGTCGGCGTTCAGGAGCGATCGGCGTGGCCGCCCAGGAGCGTTTCGCCCTCGCGGCGAAGCCGGAACAGCTCGTCCGCGGTTTCGAACCAGAGCACGCCGTCCTCGGCGGTTACGATGTAGGAACCGGGGGCTTCCAGTTCCGGCGGCCAGGAATCGAGCGCCTTGCGGTAGGCGATGCGTGAGGCCCGCTCCTCTCCCCGTTTCGCCTGGGCGATGCAGATGATCAGGTGGTCGGCGGTTGCCGGCTCGTGCGCCAGTTCGAGAGCGCGCTGCGCGTGGGTGATTGCGGTCTGGAACTGACCGTCGCGCAGGTGGGCCAGCGCGCGGACGTGTTTGAGCCTGGGGTCCGGACCGCGCGCAAGCGTTTCGGCATAATCGGCGTCCTGCCGAGCGCGTTCGATATCGATGCGCTGCGACGAATCCAGGAGCAGACGGGCATTCAATGCCACCGCCGCCGGGTCGCGGGGGTTGAGTCCGAGGGCTTGGGCCAGATCTTCACGCGCGTCCGAATGACCGAGGTGGAGCCTCAGCGCCGCCAGGTTGCGCCACGGGGACTCACACTGAAACCGCGGCACACAGGCGAGTTGTGTGGAGCGCCGAAGCTGCTGCTGCGCGACCTCCAGATTCCCCGCGAGGGCATGGGCAACCCCTAAGTTTTCCGTTCCCGACCTCGATTCAGGCTGAAGAGCCAGGCACTTGTCATACGCCTCGATGGCCTCGTCATACCGCTTCAGCTTCTTGAAGATCACCCCCTTGGTGTTCCATGGCCCCGCATTCTGAGGCTCGATCTCAAGCGCCCGGTCGCAATGGTCGAGGCCATCCTCGAGGAGCGACGTATCCGGTACGGAATCCAGGTTGTAGAGTTCCTTCTTCACGTTGGCGAAGTTGGCAAGGGCTTGGAAGTTGTGCGAATCCGCCGCAAGGGCCTTCTCGTAGGCCGCGGCTGCCTGCTTCCATTGCTTGGTCTGTTCGAATCGGCCGCCCGCCTCGACCCATTCTGCGGCCGCTTGCTTCCGCGATGCGGCCTCCTCCCTGACCCGCGCGACCTGCTCCCTCCCCCGCGCGGCTCCCTCACGCAACCGCAGTTGGACGCCCACGGCAATGCTCGCGATCAGCAGGAGCAGCGCCACGGTCGCGACGACCGCGGGGCGATGCCGCCGCACGAATTTGCGTGTCCTGGCGATGATGCTCGGCCGCTTGGCGACCAGCGGCAGATCGTGGATGTACCGCCGGAGGTCGTCGGCCATCGCCCGCCCGGTGGCGTAGCGGGCGTCCGGCGCCTTTTCCAGCGTTTTCAGGCAGATCGTTTCCAGCTCCGGAGGCACGGCGGGGAGCACTTTGCGCGGCGGCGTCGGATCGCGGGTGATGATTGACGCGAGGATTTCCTTGTGATCGTCGCCGGGGAACGCCGGCTGGAAGCACAGCAGTTCATACATCGTGGCCCCGAGCGAGTAGAGGTCGGTGCGGTGATCCACGGCCACGCGCTTGGCCATGGCCTGCTCGGGACTGAGGTAGCGTACCGTGCCCATCAGCGACCCGGTCATGGTGACCGATTCTTCCGCGACGTTCTTGGCCAGCCCGAAGTCGGCAATCAGCACCCGCCCGTCGATCGACAGGATGAGGTTCGCGGGTTTGATGTCCCGGTGGATGATGCCCTCGCCGTGCGCGGCGTGGAGCCCTTCGGCCAGCTCCGCGAACCACCGGGCCACCTGTTGATAGTACGGGTGCCCGTGCCCGCTCATCGACACAGTCATGTCGACCGCTGACCGCTCGTCGAAGACCGGTTGAAGGTCGCGCGCCACCGGGCCGGCGGCCGCGCCGGACGTGGTTTCCCTGATGACCTGCGCCAGACGTGCCGGCGGCGCGGTTGCGACGTTGGCTTCCGCAAAGCGACGGAGCACGACATCGAGGGGCTGCCCGTTGATCAGCTCCATCGCGTAGTAATAGGCGTCGCCCGACGCTCCGAAATCGTAGACGGGCACGATGTTGGTGTGGTGGAGTCGGGCTGCGGCGGTCGCCTCGCGGCGGAAGCGGGCGACGGCCGACGGGCTCGCGCTGCCGATGACGGCTGGGAGGACCTTGAGCGCCACGGCCCGGTTCAGCTTCGTCTGCACCGCCCGGTAGACGATGCCCATGCCCCCGTGCCCGAGCACACCGGTGATCCGGTAGCCTTCGATTTTCGGAAGGTGTCGAGCGTCGGCCAGAGCCGCCGAGGCGCTGACGCCGGACGCGGCACTGGATTCGGTAACCGCCGCGAATCGCGACGGCAGCCAGCTCCCGTCGCAGGCGGGGCACGAGGCGAGATGCTGACGGATCCGCTGGGCGTCGGCTTCGTCGAGAAGGCCTTGCTCGAATCGGCGGAGCTCTGCCTCGGTCGGACAGGACGACACGCTCATGGCCCGGGACCTTTCGGACGAGACGAACGGCCGCATTGTAAGCCGCCGACCGGCACGGTCAACGTGGATACCGCGCATCGCAGGTGCGTCGGGCCCGTGGCCGCTTCTTGGTGGTCACGGTGGCCGTCCACGGGAGTGCGGCGACGTTCGACCCGACATGTCGGGCCGGGACGCGGACCGCTTTGGCGACGCGGACCGTGACTGCCCCATGCGCCTCCGCCGCGAAGGGCAAGTCCATCCGGGTCACGCAAGCCGCGGAAAAAATAACGGCGCAGTGTCAGAAACGCGCCGCTGGACCGTATGGTCCCTCCGGAAGGTCGGTCAGGGAGCTTGACCCGCCCACTGACTTCGAGCCTTCAAGCCATGTAGCGGAGTCGAATCGTTGGGCACGGGTTTCTCGAAAGGAGAGAGTCATGGTGGCAGATCCGAAAGATCGCGAGAACAAGGGAAGCGAGAAGGACCTCGAGCAGGCCGAGAACGCGGCGGCGAGTGCGAGCGACGAACTGCGGGAAAAGCAGTTGAAGGGCGTCGCGGGTGGCATCGACTTCGACACCTACCGCTCGCGAAACAACGACATGGCGTCGCGCGGCTAGGCCGGCGACAGACGACAGTCGTATCCGTTCCTTGAGTCCCCCGCGGCGGGCATCCGCCGCGGGGGGCTCGCTATAGGAGAGAGCGATGTCCCAGGAAGCGATGGAAGCGTTCCGGAAAGCGCTGGAGACGAATCCGGGATTGCTCGAACAGATCAGACAGGCACGCGTGGCGGCCACTGTCCAGGTGGCAGTGGCCGCAGGGTTCGAGATCACGGTCGAGGAACTCGGCGACGTGATCCAGGAGTCCGGGGCGGAGCTGTCCGAGGAGCGACTGGAGGCCGTGGCCGGTGGGCTGCTCAATCTGCCCTTCGGCATTCAGGGCAACGTGCGCCGCTAGTGGGTCATGAGTTGCGTTCAGCCGGGGCGACCAGCGTCCTGATAGTAGATCAGTTCCGTCTCACCCACGCGCACGCGATCGCGGTTGCGGAGCGGCTCCTCGCCCTCGATGGCGATGCCGTTGACGAATACGCCGTTCTTGGCCCGGAGCGGGCGGACGCGGCAGGTGCCACCGGCACGGCGGATTTCGAAATGATGCCGCGACACCTTGGGGTCGTGGATGTGCAGGGCCATGGACGGGTCGCGTCCACCGAAGAAGGGCTCTTCGGCGACGGTGGCGTAGGTTCCGGCTTGTGATCCGGATACGATGACGAGGCAGGTCACCGGGTCGTGGAGCCGCCAGACGGTCGCGTCCGCGACGCCGCCGCCCTCGGATGGCGCCGACGAGAACAGCATCGCCGTCACGTCGGGTTCGGGGGTCTGCTCGTCGTAGCCCAAGGTGCGTTCACCGCCCGTGGGCCGCGCTTGTGTCGCCAGCCACAGCTCTTCAGAGCCGCGCCGCCCCAGGAGCCGCTCGAGAACCCAACCTTCGCGCCCGGGTGGAGCGAGCCCGGCGGCCGGGTGCCAGGCAGACGCTGCATCGTCGCTGGGGCTGACCTTGTCCGACCCGACGGGCGTCTTCAGCGGCGCGTGGCCGCGGCGCCCGACCTCGCAAACCTGCTGCCCCTCAGCGATGCCCTTGAGCCGGTACCGGCCGTACATCCGCCAGACGACATCGTTCCCAATCGACGTATCGCCGACCGCGGAGCGGCGGGCGACATCGAACGCGGTCCGGGTCAGCAGCGTCTGCGTTCCCTGCGCCAGGGACATCAGCCGCGCCGTCAGAGGCTTTGCCAGCCCTTCCAGTTCGAGCGGTTTGGCGCCGCGGGCGACGTACTCGGGCCGGTTGCGGCGCAGGCATACCTCGCCCAGGTGTATCCCGACGCGGGCCGCCAGTCGCGCGCCCAGTTCATCAGACAGGTCGCTCAGTGCATGGTGATAGGACAGAGCACATCGTACCGCATCCAGGGCACGGTCGAAGATGAACAGAAACCCGTCGGTCCGGTCGATCTCGATCCCGTTATAGTCCGTCAACAGGTCGCGGGCAAGCCGGTCAATGCGCTCGAAGACTCGCGCCGCCCGCGCGTCGCCGAGGGACTCGACCAGGGCCGTGCTGTCGACCAGATCGGTCATCATCACGACCTTGAGGGCGCGTTGGACGTCGGAGCCCGACTCGCTCGTTCGTTCAGCGGTCATCGCCTGGCCATCCGGTCACCGCCGAACGCTCACGCGTTCCCTTCCTCCGGCAGATTCTGTCCCATCAACTGTTCGTATTCCCGCTTGAGGCGCTGCTTGATCCGCGACTTGGATGCGTAGACCTGATCCACGGACACCTCGAGCGTCTCTGCCACGCGCTCCACGGGCCACTCCGAAATCACATAAAGCTCGAACGCCCGCCGCGTTGCAGGGGCGGCTTCGTCCAGGACCTTCGTCAGACAGTAACGCAGATGCTTCCGCTGCCACTGGTCCTCCCATATCGCGTCCAGCTCCGCTTCCGAGTCCTGCCGCTCGTTGAGCACCGCCGAGGCGCCCACGGCGGGCCGGCGGCTCCGCCACATGTCGATGATCCGGTGGTTCGCCAATCGGCGGAGCCAAGTCTTGAACTTGCCCCGTCCCGGACTGTAGTCGAAGTCCGGCATCAGTTCCACGAGCCGCGCCAGACACGCCTGCGTCATCTCGGCGGCTTCCTCCCGCGACAGACCTCGCAACCGGGCGTAGCGATACAGGAGCGGTTCGTAGATCTTGACGAACCGCCGCCAGCTCTCTTCGTTGCTCAGGTTCTTCACTCGCGCCAGCAGACTCGCCGATGTCTTCGCTACGTCGTCGCTCACCTCACACACCTCCCGGGGCCGGCGGCCATGTTACGCGACCTGTCGTTTCATCATTGCCGCGAACAGCCCCTCTTCCTTCAGCAGCTCCTCGTAAGTGCCTACCTCGACCACGCCGCCCTGATCCAGGACGTAGATGCGGCTCGCCTGTCGGACGGTGCTCAACCGATGCGCAATCACCAGCCTCGACACCCTGCGCCGCTGAAGGCTGGCGGCGACGACGGCCTGCGCCGCGTTGTCCAGGGCGCTGGTGGCCTCGTCCATGAGCAGGATCCTGGGACGCATCACGAGGGCCCGGGCGATCAGCAGGCGCTGACGCTGTCCGCCGGAGAGGTTGCCGCCGCCCTCACTGACGAGCGTGTGCAACCCCATGGGCATCGCCCGGATGTCGTCGGCCAGACCGGCATCCTCGGCCGCCTCCCAGGCTTCGTCGAGCGTCATGCGGCTGCCCGGGCAGATGTTCTCCAGCAGACTCCCGGCCGTGACCCGCCCGCCCTGCAAGACGACGCCAAGCTGCCTCCGCACGGCCATCGCGTCGAGCGTACGAAGATCCTTCCCGTCGAACGCGACGGTCCCGCTCTGGGGCGTCTCGAAACCGAGCACGAGCCGAAACAACGTGGACTTGCCGCTGCCGGACGGCCCGACGAGGGCCACAAACTCCCCCGGGTCGACGCGGAGGCTGACCCCATCGAGTATCTTCCGGCCTCCTTCCACGTAGCGAAAGTCCACATTCGTCAGCGTCAGCGCTCCGCCGAGCCGCCCGGGATCCACCCGCGATGCCTCGACCTCCGTCGGTTCCCGCAGCATCGGCTCCGTGCGTTTCACCATGGCGGCGGTATAGAGCACGTCGATGAAACGAGCGCTGAGGGCATGGACTCCGAGGAAGAAGACGGTCATGGCGGTTTGGAACGCCAGAAAAGTCCCGATGCTCAGGCGCCCCCCGCCCCGCTGCCCATCGCTTGCCAGCAGCAGACCCGCCCCGATCCAGAACAACGCGAGGACCCCGACGACCGGAAGGGCCGAGGTGAGCACGCTGACGAGATCCTCCGCAGACTGGGCGCGGTCCAGGTGCCTGAGCTGTCGGGCGTAGGTTTCGGCCCATCTTGAGAACGCCCGCCGTTGTGCGCCCGCGATGCGGAGTTTGCTTACGGCCTTGATCATCTGAACGGCCAGCCCGAACGCGGCCCCGTCCAACTCCAGCATCCGAGCCACGTGCCTGCGGAGGAAGCCGGCCCCGATCCCGGTCGCGAGGCCGGCAACGGCCGCAAGCCCGGCGGCGACCAGAGCCAGGCGGGGGCTCAGAAACGCCAGCAAACCCAGGTACAACAGCGCGGTCAGCGCCGCCAGGATCGAATGCACGGCCGCTCCGTTGAGCGCTCGGCTCGCGTCGCTCAGCGCGGACGCTCGAGCAAGCAGGTCGCCGCTCGAGAACCGGCTGAAGAACGGAACCCGTACCTTCAGCAGTCGGTCCCACAGTCCCGACAGCACCGCAGACTCCCCGGCCACCGACATGCGGATGCCCACAATGCCCTGCGCGACACCGAACACGAGGATCGTGGCCGCGGCCGCAAGCAGGGCGAGACCGAGCTCGGCCACGAGCCGCGTGTTGGCGGAGGGGATCGCCTCGTCCATGAGCAGCGCCGTTGCGGCCGGGGTCAGCATGCCGGCCGCCGCGGCCAGCACCGCCAGCGACAGCACGAACATCATATCCCGGCCCCGGTCGCGCAGAACAAACGGTACGAGTTGCTTGGGGGCGGCCAGACGGTCGGGATAGGGCCTGTAGAACATCGTCGCATCAGGCTCGAGCGACGCAGCGGTTCTCGCACCGACCTTTTCCCGGTCTCCGCCTTGCGGGTCGACCAGCTCATAGCCACCGCGGCGCCGGAGGAGCGCCACCGGCCGCGGCTCCGCCGGCGTTCGCTGGTTCGCGCCGGTGCGAAAGGCGAGCAGCGGGCCGGCATCCGCGCGCCACCACGCGCCGCGCAAGAGCACGCGGCGGTACCGGACGCGTGAAGCACGCGCGATAGCCTCAACCGGATCCGCCAGCCCGCCCGCCTGCTCCCATTTTGCCGGCGGCCGAACGTCGACCCCGATCGCCTGTCCCACCAGGGCCGCGGCGGTGATGAGCGGCGACTCGCGCTGCTTGGGGGCCGCCCGCGGATCGAGCACCGACCGCAGGGCGGACAGGGCGGCCCGGACGCCCCGCTGGTGCAAGGCATTCCGGCGATGCAGACGGTCGATTTCCCTCTGGTACTCCTGAATGTCCAGGCGCTCGAGATAACCGGCGCAGAGCCGATGCAGCGCGTGCAGGCCCTCGAGGGGCGACGCTTCACCATCGAGACCCTCGGCCGGACGGAGTGCGACTTTCAGCGGTGCGCACACCTCGAGCACGAGCGGCCGGCAAATGGGAATCCACGTCGTCGATCGATCGAGGCGAAGTTCCGGGATCCCCATCAGACAGGCTGCCCCGGCGTCGATCCGCAGCCAGCACACCGCATCGCCGCTCGGCGCAACGATTTGACCGGGATCCAACTCGAGTGAGCCCGTAACCGGCAACTTCTCTCCGGAGGTCGCCGTGCCCGTGGTCGGCAGGAAACCGGCCAACCGCGCCACCCAGCGCTCGATCAGCGCCGCCTTGGTAGGGGTGGCCGTCGCCGATCGGTCCGGCAGCGCGGCCAGCGGAACCACCGATGCCAGTAGCTCGTCCACGGCGTGGAGGGTCAGAAGGCGCTTCGGGCGGTCGCAGCCCGCGACCATCGCAAACAACGCGTCGCCGGGACCCACCCATCCCAACGACCTTCGGACGGCGCGATGATCGACGTCGACCGCACCGTGCCGCACCTCACCGATCCCGGATCGGATGATCCAGACGCGATCGGGCTCGGAAAGCACCAAGGGCTGGGCCCGCCGCACCCGCTGCACCGAGCCTCCGAAGTCGGCTGTCATGTCCAAGAACTTCATCACCGCTACGCGTCGATCAAGCCGTTTTCCATCCCCACCAGCCGGTGGTACAGTTCTTTCCGTTCCCACAGCTCGTCATGCGTCCCGCGCTCCATGACTTTCCCGTTCTCCAGGACCAGAATCTCGTCGCAGTCGCGGATCGCGCTGAGTCGATGGGAGACGATGAACATCGTGCTGGGTCTGGACCGAAGTCGTTCGAGCACGGCATGTTCCGTTTCCGCGTCGAGGGCACTGGTCGCCTCATCGAGCACGAGAATTGCCGGGTCGTTGACCAGCGCCCGGGCGATCTCGAGCCGTTGCGCCTGTCCGCCGCTGACGTTGCAACCCCCCTCGAGCAGGGCCCCGTCGTAGCCGCCGGGCAGTTCCAGCACCTCGTCATGGATCCGGGCGTCCTCACACGCCTGCACGATCTGTGTGTCCTCCACGGTGCCGTCCCACAGGGTAAGGTTCTCGCGGACGGTTCCGGTAAAAAGAAAGATGTCCTGTTCCACCATGGAAAACGAGTTGACCAGTACGTCCTCCGGAATCCGCTCCCGCGGAATCCGATCGAACAGGATTCGACCGTCCCACGCAGTCAGCTCGCCACTGATGAGCTTCAGCAGCGTCGACTTGCCGGAGCCGCTTCGGCCTACGAGCGCGACGCGCCGGCCCGGCTCGATGCTCAGGCTGAAGTTCTCCAGCACCGGCGTCTGTAAGGGGCTGTATCCGAACGTCACATCCTGGAGGTCGACGTGTCCTTCGAGGCGAACGATCCGCCGGCCCCGGTCGTCGCGCAAGTCGCCTGCGACGGGCGATCCGTCCGCAGGGTTGTCCAGGACGTCGTCCAGTCTCTGCAAGTCACCGCGCAGCTCCTGAAGCAAACCGCCCATCAGCACGAGGTTGCTCACCGGCGCAAGGAAAGCGAACATGAGCGTTTGGAACGCCACCAGTTCGCCGATGGAGAGCTGCCCGCCGATGATTCGGTATGCGCCCACCATCAGCACCAGCGCCGTGGCGACGGCGCCCAGGAACAGGGGGAGGACGGTCAGGGTGGTGTTGGAAAGCTCCAAGTCCTGGCGGGCCACGGCGGCCCTGGCGTAATGTCCCGACCATTTCTGAAAGAAGTGTGATTCGAGTCCGGTGGATTTGATCGTCTCGATGCTTTGAAGGCCGGCGAGCGCGGCGCCGTACGATTTTCCGTACTCCTGTAGGACGCGCATGTTCGCTTCCACGCGCCGCTTCGAGATCCACCGCAGCACGACGGCGTTGCAGACCGCGGCCCCGGCCGCAATGCCCGTCAGCAGGCCGTCATACAGACACATCGCCAGCGCGTAGAAGATCATCATCACCGCGTCGATGCAGCTCTGGACCAACCGGCCCGAGAGAAGATCGGCGATCTTGTCGTTGAGCCGGCTGCGATGCGCGACCTCGCCGCTGAAGCGTTGTGCGTAGAACAGCGCAGGCAGCTCCAGGAGCTTCCACATGAAGCGGCAGGAAAACCGGATCGCCAGCATGAGCCGAAGCCGACGCAGATAGCGTCGTTGCAGGACCCTGAGCCCGGTCTGGATCAGGGCCGTGCCGGCGATCGCGAGGAGAATGGGCCGGAGCCATTCGACCCGGCGCTCGATCAGAACGCTGTCGAGGAACACCCGGCTCAGCCCGGCCATGGCCAGCGTCGGTATCACCAGCAGGAAGCCTGCCAGGACGCAGTAACCCAGGGGCATTCCGGCACCGGCCAGGCGCGTCGCGACCGCCCGCACGGCGCTCGGCGGCCTCCCTCCCCTGCTAAAGTCGGGACCGGGCCGCAGAACCAGGACGACACCGGTGAAGCGCCGCTCGAACTCGGCCAGGCTCACGGCCCGATGGCCGATCGCCGGATCGTTCAGATACACCTCGCGCTTGCCGAAGCCTTCCACGACCAGGAAATGGTCGAAGTTCCAGAACACGATGAAAGGCGGCTCGAGTTCGCGAACGGCCTCGATCTGCTTGCTGAAGCCCTTGGCGATCATGCCGTAGCCGCGGGCGGCCTCGAGGATGCTCGACGCCTTGCTGCCGTCGCGCGAGACGCCGCACGCCTGGCGAAGCGTGGGCAACGGCTCGACACGCCCGTAATGGCTCAGGATGATCGCCAGCGCCGCGGCGCCGCATTCGACGGCCTCGAGTTGGAGCACGGTCGGGGTTTTTACGACGCGTTCTCTCAGTGCCACGGTGGTGTCACTCTCCGCTGCCGCCCCATTGCCTCAGGGCCGGGATCAGATACGAAATCGGGCGGCGGGACTCGACCGTCGTCCGCACCGCGACCGTGGTGCCGGCCGTGATCGATGCCTCGGGACCCGCGCCCGAGGTCCAGCGGAAGCCCGACGGTGAGCCGGAGTCCATCTCGAGCACCGCCCGGACCTCGATCTTGTCGCCGTCGGCCGTCAACCGGCGGGCCATCTCCGCGCTTCCGACGGTATTCGTGACGGCATCTGTGCTCACCGGAAAGGACGAAACGCCCGCGATCCGCCCGAGGATGCTGCCGTAACGCTCCCGCTGAACCGTGCTCGGCGAGACCCTCGCCGGCAAATCCGCGAGGATCTTCTTCCCGTCCGCGACCGCGTAGTACGCGACCGCCTGCAACTCCCCCTCCGACTGCGCGGTAACGAGCGCACCGAGCCGCTGTCCCTCGCGAACGATCTGCCCCACAGCGGCGGCCACCTCGAGAATCCGGCCTTGGTGCCCGGCCACGATGCGCTCACGCTCCTCCAGCTCCTGTGCAAGACGCTTGATGTTCCCGTCCGCCTCCTGGATCTCCAGCGCCCGCTTCGCCGCCGCCTCCTCTTCCAACTGCTCGTACCTCGTCAGCTCGACGCCCAGCTCTTCGATGTCCGACCGTAACTCGGCGACGAGGTCCATCTGTTGTTGATAGGACGCATCGGCCTCGATCCGCTTCAGTTCCAGCTCACGCTCCCGCAGTCCCGCGTCAGCGAGCTTCATCTCGTAATCGAAGTAAATCCGTTGGGCCTCGGTGAGCTCCTCAGGCGTCGCTCTTTCGCTCTCGGCCAGCCCCTGGACCTTGACGAACCGTTCGTGCGTGCGAGCGCGGAGCAGGTCGGTACGCTCACGGAGGTCGGCCAGGTGTTCAGTCTGTTTCCGAAAATACGCTTCGCTCTTGTCGCGCTGCTCCGCCGCCATCCGCTCGATCGTGGTGATGCGCTGTTCGAGGTGCGCGCGCCTTTGCTGAATCCAGGTTTCTTCCCGCGACCGTCGCGTCCGCCAGAGCTCAGCGAGCTTCGCGTCCTGCCTGCGGAGCTCCTCGAGCCGCTCGCGCTCCTGGCGGAGCCGCCGCCGGAGTTCGGGCTGGTGCAGCCGCCCCAGTTCCTGCCCGACGTCAACCACGTCGTCGACGCTCACCTTGAACTCGGTGATCTCTCCGGAGGCCGGCGACTGGAACGAAACTACGCCCTGCGGGTACAGCAGAAGCCCCGTGCCCTCGACGCTAACCGGAATCCGCCCGACGACGCTCCAGACCAGCGCCGCGAAAATTCCGCCCGCGATCACCGCCAGCGGAATCCAGCTCTTGAGCGTGACCACGCGTAACAACTGGTCGAGCTGGTCCGGCGCTGAGAGGTGGTCCAGCGCCTCCTGGCGGAACATCCGGTCCGATCGTTGCCGTCCCATGCCCGATGACTCCGAGGATGATGCACCCGGCGCCGAACCCGGTCGCCGGCAGCCCTCACCGAGGCGATGCGGCTGAGCTAACGGACGCCCAGCCGCGTCTGGATCCACTCGAACCGCCGCCCGGCGAGCGCCGTCGCCTCTAACAGCCGGGGGTCGATCTCATCTTCCTGTTCCGAATCCTCGTCCGACAGGCCGTCCGCGTCGTGCGGGAGCCTGTGCATGATCGTCTGGCGGCGCAAGCGATGGGCCAGGAAGAAACCCAGCGCTCGATAGAACCGGGCCGCGAAGCCCGGATCGCGCTCCAGCTTCGCCGCAAGCGCTGACCGGGGGATCTCCGCTACAGTCGATTCGGTCGCCGCGACGACGGTGGCGCTGGCGGGCCGGGAGTCCAGAAACGACAACTCGCCGACGATCTCACCGGGAAACAAAGTGTTGATCTCGGCGCCGCTCGACCCGGCCCGAACGGAAAGCCGTCCTTTCAACAAGATGAAAACGTGGCTGATTTGGGTACGCTCACGTACCAGCACGGCACCGGCGTCCACGACGTTCTTCCGTGCGGCCCCCGCCAGCCATTCCATGTCGCTGTCTTCCAGTTCGCCGAATATGAAGAGTGCCTTCCGCATCGCATGCCAGCCCGTGGAGCCGACCCTGTCGCGTCGAGGCCGGTGCCGGCCCCGGCATCGGCTCGAAAGACTCTCGATCGTGACGCTGTCAGTTCATCACATCCTACCGAGAACGCTGTTCAGCGGCACACGGCCCCGCCGGATCCGCCGCGGAAACCGTGCCCAGCCGCTTGAAGTGACACCGGAAGGACGTCGCAGGAACGCCGCTACTTGAGGGGGAGGACACTGGCGAGCGTTGTGGTCAACGATTCCTGCAACGCTGCCCACCGCGTCCGGGTGCCGAGCGAGAGGCTCTGGTTGATCTCGAGCTCAACCCCCATGTAGCGGCGCTGGGGGAATACTGTGCGAAGGTAGGCGGTAAGGCCGTCGGCGTCGCCCCTGTAGGGATAGTTGCGGCGGACGCGGAGCCGCGCGTCGTGCGACCGCAACGCGTCCTGCCAGCGGCGGCACAACGCCGCCTCGTGCCGGCGCTTCGGGTCGTAGAGCAGCCCGATATCCGCGTTGCGCCTTCGGCCCGCGAGGACCGGCGTGAACGAGTGCACACCCAAGTGGAGTACCGGCCCGCGCGATCGGAGCTTGGCCCGTATCGCGCGCTCCACCGCCTGGCGATGGGGATGGTAGAACCGTTCCAGCACGCGGCGGCGTTCGGCCCGTGAAAGGCGCCGGCTGAATTCGGAGAACAAGGCGCGGTGATGCGTCGAACGGTTCAACTCGACGAGCAGCCGCGTGTAGCGGGCCAGGATGATCGGGGCACGCAGCGCCCGGGCGAGGCGCCGACCCAACTCCCGCGTGCCCGGGTCATAACCGCGATGGGTGTCAAGTACGTCCTCGCGTCCCTCGAACAGGTGACGGTACTTCGCCGGCACGACGTTGGACGCGTGCTCGCAGCTCACCACGAGCTCAATCCGCGCCGACACGGAACATCGCTCCTGAATGCAGACAATCGCAGAGCCGGCGGTACACGGACGTGAGCCGGTCGCGGCTCACATCCCCCGATAGCGCGGCACGGATCCGGCGCGACAGACAACCCTCGTTCAGGATTACGGCCAGCGCCGCCTCGTGCGCCGCGAGCGCATCATCGTGTGCCATGGCCTGACCGTACAGATGCCGCCACAGCGCGGCGATGGTGCAGCGCGCAGCCGCCGGGAACCCCAGCGCCCGCAGATAGTCCGAGTCCTCGATCACCGCGCCGTCGCCGTCACGAATGGCATCGTGAAGGATCGCCGCGAGCCGGTCCGCGGGCCAGCGGCATTGCTCAGCGAAGCCCGACCACCGCTCGGCAACCAGGGCCTTCAACGTCGCGACAACCAGTCCGAGAACCGCCAGATCCGCCTGCGGACACTCCTGGATGTCGAGCAGCCGTATCTCGATCGTGTTGCGGTCGAAGCGCGCGATCGCCCCGCGGGCGTTGAGCCATTCGTGCTGAAGGACCTTGCCCGGGTCGACGGGGGCCATGTCTCGATACAAACCCTGCAACAAAGCCTCGTAGTCCCGCTTCGTGAACACCGGCTCCGGAATGACCAGCCCGCTCACCGAGGGAACACGGCGGGCATTATGGCGATACGCTTCGAGCCGCGCGTCGGCCAACCCCGCGTCGCGCCCGTCATGAACGGGAGACGCCGCCGCCAGCCCGGGCAGAATGGGCAGAACCAGCCGGATCGCCGCGTGCAGCGGGCCGAACTCCTCGTCGTCCGCGAACGGGAGGTTGAGATGCGTCGATTGCAGGTTCGACCACCCGTGCCCCTGGCAGCCGAAGACCCGGTCGAACGCCTCATACACCGGGCTGAACTCGTGGGGCCAGAGCCGGGTTTCCGTGTGGGGGTCCATCCAGGGATGCATGGCGGTGGGCATCAGGCGGGCTCCCAGGCCCGCAGCGATGTGGTTGATCCGCCCGACGTGCTCCTGGAACAACCCGGCCAGCCCGTCCAGGGTCGGGGCCGGACCGTTGGTCTTGATCTCGATGACGTGGAGGACCAGCTCGTTCGACCAGGCCAGCGGCCCGACTTCGACCTCCGACTCGTACGCCCCGCAGACCGAATGCAGGATCTGGTCGGTGATGGGCATGACCGCCAGGGACTCGCGATCGACGAGCATATACTCGAGCTCGACGCCGAACCCCTCGAACAGACCGAGCCCTTCGTTCATCGTTTGGCCCGCTCCGCGGCGGTGCGTCGTTCGAGTCGTTCGAGGAAGACCCCCATGATTTTCTCGTAGAGTTTCTCCTTCAGGACTCCATCCTCGCAGCCGGCGTCGATACTGGGGTTGTCGTTGACTTCCATCACCACGACCTTGCTGCCGAACTGCTTGAGGTCCACGCCGTAGAGGCCGTTTCCGATGTGCCGGCAGGCGCGTACCGCGGTCCGAACCACGTGCGTGGGGACCTGCTCGAGGTCGACGGCCTGGGCGTCGGCGTCGCGAATCGCCCCCGCCTCCTCCTTGTAGATCTGCCAGTGCTTCTTGACCATGAAATACTTGCAGGCGTACAGCGGCAGCCCGTCGAGGACGCCGATCCGCCAGTCGAACTCGGTGGGCACGAACTCCTGGGCGATGAGCAGGTCGGATCGTTCGAGCATACTCTCGACGTTGCGCTGAAGCTGCGCTTCGTCGTCGGCCTTCAGCACGCCCTGCGAATAGGAGCTGTCCGGCAGCTTCAGGATGCAGGGGAACCCGAGCTCGTGCCCCACCGTCTCACGGTTGTCGCGATGAACGATCATGGTGCGCGGCGCGGGAATGGAGTGTCGCGCGAGCAGTTCGGCAAGATAGACCTTGTTCGTGCAGCGGAGGATCGAGTTGGGGTCGTCGATGACTACCAGCCCCTCGGCCTCGGCGCGGCGGGCGAAGCGGAACGTATGGTGATCGACGAAAGTGGTCTCGCGGATGAAGAGCGCGTCGAACTCCGCGATCTTCGCGTAATCTTCGCGGCCGATGAAGTAGACCGCCAGGCCCAGGCGCTTGGCCGCCGCGGCGAAATGGCGGAGCGCCTGTTTGCTCGAGGGCGGCAGCGGCTCCTGCGGGTTGACCAGAATGGCCAGGTCGTATCGCGTCTTGGCCGCGCGATGTCGTGGCACCTCCGCCTTGACGAAGAACTCCGTCGCCGCCTCGATCACGAACGGCCGGTGCGATTCCGGGATGTCGTTGGCGGCGATCGGACGGATGCTCTGGAGCTTCCATTCGTTCGCGCCCCGGGAGAACTCCGCCCGCAGCAGCGGCACCGGAAACATGCGGAACAGCCGCATGCTCAACGCGTCGTAGCGCTTGGCCAGGTTCCGCCCGAAGTAGATGCTCAGCGTGAAGCGCTCCGAACGAAGCGGCTGAAGCAGGCGCTGAACCTCACCGGTCAGGTCCTCCGCGACGATCCGGGCGATCGCGATCGTCCGCATGTCCTGGATCGTCGGGATGCTCGGAATCGGCTTGTGGCCCCGGGCCACCGCCAGCAGCGAAACGTAGTACCCGCTGCTCTGGTAGCGATAGGACCGGCACAGGTTAAAGACCTTCAAGCCCGGTTTCTGGCCGAACGCCAGATCGGTCAGATAGGTCCGGGCGGCCACGATCGGCACCCCGGGCACGTGAATCGGCCACCGGTTCGGCTTGTCCACCACGATCAGGTTCTTCACGGGGTGCGCTCCGCGCGGTTTCGCTTCGGCCTGATCAGAAGCAGGTTCGCGTCGTGCGTGATCACGCCGAGGAGGATGGCCCCGACCACCCGATCGATACTGACCGAGTAAATGTGCGTGTCGGACACCGGGTTGGGATGCAGCGGGTCCGCAATCAGCACCTGGCGCGTGTCCTTCTGGTACCCGCAGAGAACGACGAAATGGCCCACGGGCAGGCCGCGAACGTCGTCCTCGACGTTGGTCGGACCGAACTCCCGGGGGCTGTGGTAGAGGTACGTGGCGCTGAGGCCGGTCAGAATGGGAACGCCGTCCTTGAGGTAGCGGCGGATCAGACTCGTGGTCAGGTCCTCAAAACGGAGCTTGCCGCCAAGACGGAGGAACTCGAGGTAGCCGTCCGTGGCGGCCCGAAGCATCTCATCGGGCTTGGCCTCCCGCTGGCCGATCAGCTTCTCGGCCACGTCCACCTCACCGCGGTTGAACCACGTGGGGTCGAAGACCTGGACGTTGTAAGTGTAAATGGTCGCCTTGTAGCCCCGGCGAAGCGCGTGACAGGCGAGCAGCACGGCCAGCGTCCCGCCGGCGCGAAGCGCCGGCACCTCCGCAATCACATCGTCCAGGTGCGCCTCGTCGTCGAAGTAGTGATAGACGGCCTGAAGGCACGTCGGGCCGCAGGTCGAGTCATCCGGCTGCGGCTGGATGTGGAACGCCAAACGGTCGGCCGTTTCACCCGGTTGATGCCAGTCTCTCATCATGGCTGAGACAGATGCCGCGACAGAAAGGACATGATCCGCTCGTACAAACGGCGCGTGACCGCCGGATCGGCAACCATGTGGGTGAAGTCCCCCAGCGCCAGAAGCTCGTGGTGCCTGCCGGCGCGAAACAAGGCATTGGAGATTTTCAGGCTGTGGGAGAAATACACGTTGTCATCAGCCGTACCGTGGATGATCAGCATCGGTCGCCCGAGCCCGGGCGCATGAGTCAGTACGGACGCGCGCTCATATCCTCCCACATTCTGGTCCGGCATCCCCATATAGCGCTCGGTATAATGGGTGTCATAGTCCCTCCAGTCGCATACGGGGGCGCCGGCGACCGCGGCACGGTACACGTCGGGCCGTTGCATGACCGCCATGGCGGAGACGTAGCCTCCGAACGACCATCCGTAGATCCCCACCCGCGTCAGGTCCATCTCCGAATAGCGCTCCCCCAATGCGCTCAGTCCGGCGACCTGATCACCCAAGGGGAGCTCAATCAGGTTGCCCTTGATGGCGCGCTCCCACTCGCGCCCGCGGGCCGGCGTGCCCCGACCGTCAATGGAAACGACAATGAACCCGTGATCGGCCATCCACTGCTGGAGCAAATACCGCCTCGCGGACGCCATGACCGTCTGTCCGTGGGGACCCCCATAGACGCTGACAATGACGGGGTATTTCAGGCGGGCATCGAAATTCCGCGGGCGAATGACCAGGGCGTGAAGCGACGGCTCCGTGCCGATCGTGGTGAGTTCGGGCCGCGGCATGAACGGCGGCTCTTCCGCGACCGAACGCAGCCTCCCGATCTCGGCGCCCTCGATATCCCGGACGATCGACACGACCTCGCCATGTGCACTTTCAATGGTATGTACGTACACGTTATGGGAGTCCGAGAACTCCGCGCTGTGAATACCGGGTACGGTCGTCAGTTGCCGTGGGGGACCAGGAATGGGAGTCACATCGATCCTGAACAGGTGAGTCTGAAGCGGGTCGCGTCCGCCGAGCACGTACGCTGTCCGCCTCTTCTCGTCGAAACCCGCCAGACCCTTGTAGATGAAATTCCCGGGGGTGAGCAGGGACACCAGTTCCCCGCGAGGGTTTCGCAGCTCCAACTGCCACGCCCCGCGACGTTCCGTCGTCCAGAGAAACCCGCTCCCGTCGTTGAGCCAGTACGGCATGTCCTGGTCGAGATTGAGCCACGCCTCGTCACGCTCCACCAGGAGCCGGGAGCCGCTGCCCGTCTCGGAGTCCATGCCCAACAGGACCGCCTCGGTCTGTAAACGATTCTGAACGAGCACCGTCAGCGGGGCGTTCTTGCTCCACCGGACGGTTGCAAGATAAGGGTAGCGCCTGCGGTCCCAATCGAGCCACGGGATCGTCCCGCCAGGCAGCGAGGTGACGCCCAGGCGCACCTCCGCGTTCTTATTTCCGGGACGGGGATAAGGCCAGGCGCTCGCGGGCCGCTCCGGATGCATGGCATCCATGATGTACATCGTTTCCATGCCCGCAGTGTCCGTGCGCTGGAAGGCGATCATGTCACTGTCCGGTGACCACCAGTATCCGGCGAATCGTCCCATCTCCTCCTGGGCGACGAACTCCGCCAGCCCGTTCGTGACCGTCGCCCCCGCGTCGAACGTCAGGCGCCGCTCCGTTCCCGTACCCACGTCGGTCACGTACAGCTCGCCGTCACGCACACAGGACACGAAGCGCCCGTCCGGGGAGAAACGCGGGTCGATCGGGAATCCGCCGTTGCTGTGAAGCTCCTTTACCGCCCCGTCCCGACGATCGATCACGAACAGCCGGTCCGACAAGGGAACCAGTATCTTCGTGCCGTCCTCACTGAGCTCGTACGCGGCGATGCCCCGGGCCGTCATCCGCCTCCGCTCGCGACGGGCCAGCTCCTCGGCCGTCAGCTCCTCGCTCACGCCCTGTAAAATGCGCTCGGCGGTCAGCAGCACGCGCTCCTGACGGGTGCGCGTGTCATATTCGTAGAGGTCCTGGATGAAGCTCCGCGGCCCGGACCGCAGGAAGAGCACCGCGCTGCCATCCCGCACCACCTTGATGGAATCGGGCCGGCCCAGCGAGAACCGCCGCGTCGCCGCATACTGCTCGAGAAACGCGGGATCCGCGATGCTCGCCGGCCGGTCGTGCACATCCCTGTGCGACGCGCGCCGACCCGGCGCCGCGCACCCCGCTGCGAGTGCACAAACCAGGATCGAAACCGCCAAACGGCCCATCGCCAACGCCCTCCGCAGCCCAGCCTCAGCCACCGCGCCGACCGCGCGATTCGATGATACGCCAAGCGGCGGGTCGCGTCACTCCAGGTCGAAGAAGCGGTTGTCGTCCGACGTGCCGAACCAGCCGATTTCGAGCCGCTGCGGGTCGCCCGTGTACAGCCCGCTCGACCAACTGAAGCTGCGCGCCCGGCTGTCCACGTGCCCGTCGCACCAGCCGACGTTCGCCAGCCGGCGATGCCGGAAGTGGATCGACGGGTCGAGCCGCAACCCCGGGAATTGAGGATGGAAACGCGGCTCGGCGAAGCTGTACTCGATCAGCCCGGACCCCGCAAAGGCGGCGTCCGCGAACATCAGCGTCTCCGCCGGTCGTCGGACCAGCTCGGCGCGGACCCCGGCCCGGTCGTCCTCCACAACGTACTCACCCGATGCAAACCGACGGAGCTGCACCCCAAGATAGGCCTGATTGTACCCGTAACCCCCGCAACCGCGCTCGAACCCGCCGGTGCGGGCCGCGGTTTCTGCGGCCGGGAACGTCGGACAATGCCGCACCTCCCCTTCCGCCCCCAGATACGCCTCCAGCGGTCCGCGGCCCGGCTCGAACCGCTCACTCACCCGCCCGCGGGCCCCGTGCCATCGGTGAAGGTTCTTCAGAAAACCCGACGCCCCGGGGCAGTACACGCCGTGTTCCTGCGCATAGTACGTGTTCGCGAGCATGATCTGGGATACGTTCGACCGGCACGTCACTGCCCTGGCCTGCTCGCGGGCAGCGGCCAGGCCGGGCAACAGAATGCTCGCCAGGATCGAGATCATCGAAACGACGACCAGCACCTCGAGCAGCGTCACGCCGCTGGGCGGTTGCGGAACACGGTTGGAGACGGTTAGCGTCATGGTTCGCCGGGCCCGGTCAGCCGCTCGATCACCGCAAGAACGTCCCGCGGCTCGAGCCGGCCGTTGTCATTCCGGTCCAGTCGTGCGCAGTCCGCGTCGCGCGGGTCCGTGGCGGCCAGACATGCCTGCCACTGGGCCGCATCCAGCAGATCGATGTCGCCGTCGAAGTCGAAGTCACCGAAAGGATCAGGCGCAACATCGGCCACCGCGTCAATCTCCGGCGACAGCTCACCCACGAAGGGGAGGACTGTCTGGTTCCCGTTGCTGATCCGGATAAAGTCGAAGCCCGGCAGGCGGGCCGGGTCGCCGGTCGCCCCGTCGACCGCCCAGCCGATATCGAACGCGTCGCCGCCGCCCGCCCCGGGGCTCATGCCGACGGCGAACGGATCGTCCGGCGACGTGTAGAACTCCTCCGGCGTCAAGACCGGGTCGTCGACGATGTTGTCGGCAGTGAGGTCACCGAGCAGCAACGTCGGCGAGTAGTCGGCGTATCCGAACACCTCCTCAACCGACAGACTCGGGTTGACCATGATGTTCCGCCCGAACACGTCCCCGGGGAGCAGGTACGTCGCGCTCGTCCACGAACCACTGCGGCCCGCCGGAATCCACGAGGCCAGCTCCGGCGGATACGTCGGATCACCGACATCGTCGTCCCACGTCTGTTCGACGAACTGATCCGCCGGCTCGGTCACGTGCGAGCCGGGAATCAGGTACCACGCATCGTCTGCAAGGCCGTTTCCGTTGGCATCAAGCGAAATCTCGATCACCGCGCATTCCGCCCAGTGCCGCGTCGCGTCACCGCCTACCCAGAACGAGTTGCCGAATATTATCGCATCCATCCCGAACGGGTTGAGCGGCTCGTCGAGAACCGTGTGATCGAAGGACAGCGTAATCGATCCCCCAAACCCGCCCAACGTCACGACCGACGACTCATCGCCGTCCCCGATCCCGCCGGCGACCGGAGGCCCCAACGCCCGGGACGGATCGTTGAATGCGGCATGGTTGACGAACTGACCCGGCGAAGGAGCGTAGTCCACCACTTCGGCAGCAAACGGTGTCTCACCCGCCGCGGACCGTCCCAGCAGAACCGCGACCAGAAAGACGCTTGCCCGACGCATCCGGACGCTGACTCGTATTCGCCCGCTCATGACCGAACGGCCTCCGCAGCCCGAGCAGGGAAATGGTGCGTTCGACGCACGGCCAGTGTGCCGGCTGCAAGCATCGCCAGCGCCATGACCGTCAGCCCCCAGCTCGAGGCTGCCGGCACACCCATCACGTCCTGATATGCGAAGACCCGGCCGTCACGGACGTACATCTCGCCCGTCACTTCGTTGTAGCGGACGGAGTAGAAGTTGAACTCGCTCGATAGGTCGGGATCCAGCCGGCGGACGTTCGTCGGGTCGTTGACATCAGCCGGGCCGGAGCCTGAAAGCGCAGCCGAGACCACGGCGGATCGAACGATCGCGGCAAAGTCACCCTCACCGCTTCCGAAGAAATCGCCTCCACCGATCAGCAGGTTGCCCTCTCCGTCGAAGTCCAGCGGCGACGCGGACAGAACGTCGACGATGACCGTACCGTCGTTTTCGAAATCCGGCGGCGTCCCACCCGACATCGCCGCCATCCAATCGGATTCGGCGAACGCCTTGACCACCCCCGTGCCGCTCGGGCCGATCGTCGAAAAACCGTTGCCCGTAAACAGGTTCCCCGCTTCGTCGAACGCCACCCCTCCGGAAGCACCGCCGATGTTGTCGATGATGATCGGGTTGACCGGGTCCGCCGGATCGACGCTCTCGGTGTCAAGCGCGGTTACCACCGCCGGGCTCCCGAAATCGCCGCCGGCAATTGCCAGATGGCGGTCGTCGATCCACTCCGCGTCGAAGTGGCCCGCAGCAAACCACTCGCCCGACAGACCGGACAACGCAAACACACCGACCTCGAAGGTACCGGTGCCCGCCAGCTCGGCGGCACGCGATGCCAGGAGCCGACGCGCGCGTTGAGCCCGGTCCATCGTCGATGAACCGACGCGGACCGCATCCCGTCGACCGCCCCGAGCCGCCTGTTCCAACGCCTGATCCACGGCTACAGACATCGCGGTGCCGCCGTTGTTCCCCACGGCGAACCTGGTGCCATCCGGTGACACCCGAACGAACGCCGCGCCGAACGAAGCGATGTCCGCGTCGGGAAGCGCACCGAGCAGCGTGAAGCTCCGTGACCTCGGCGCCGACTCCACGTACACGTCCGCCCCCGCCAGCGTGATCAACCGCCCGTCCGCCAGTACGTCGAACGGGCCGGAACCGTCCGGAAAAAGAAAATGATCCACCAGCCCATAGCCGCCGAACGCGGCAGCGCGAACCGCCCTCACGGACCCGGGGCCGACCGCCCCAAGACCCACCACGAACACCACTGCAATCCGAGTTCCTACGCCTGTCATGCGAGCGCCTCCTCTCCCGGCCCGCTGCTGAACCGCGCAGCACGACGGGCCGGCCGACCAAAGAAAAATCCCGGCGCCCACGAAATGAGCGCCGGGATCGAAGGTCGTCGCTTACAGACGGATCGTGCGGATCGGCCGGCCATCGGCCGCACCCGCGCGTCTTGCGCCGCCTTGGACCGCAGCACCCCAGCCTCGAGGGCACCACGTCAGGATGCAGCGATCGACGGCAGGTCTTCTGGCTTACGGATCAACCTACTTGCCACGCCTTCTCCACGGCCCGAGGGGCACCGTAAATGGCTCTCTGTGGCGTTCGTCCCCGATCACAGCGGCGGGTCCGCGGTGGTTTTGCACCACCTTCCCTTTTCGTCCGGCCTCTGCCGGACACCGACGATCGCGAGCTATGCACATGTCAAGTGGGCGGGCCGCAGTGCGCCCGACCCGCCGCCGTGTTACGCGATCCACGGCGGGCCGTCAAGTCCAGGTCGGGATTGTCCGTTCTTGTGAAACGGCGGCCCGCTGTGAAATTTGACGGGCGGCGTGCGTCCTGCACGTCTAGAATGCAGTGTCATCCGCGCCGGGCGGGGCGTCGGGCGCGGGGTTGGCCGGGGATCTCGAGGGCGAACGACCGTGCGCGCACACCTGCTCGCCGCGATGTTGGGGCTGGCGATTCGGCCCGCCGTGGCCGTGGAGGTCAAGCCGAGCCTGTTCGACAACGTCGTCCACGTCCTTCGGAAGAGCTTCTACGACGAGGATTTCCGCCGCCACCAGCTCCCGGATCTCGTCAGGCATTATCGCCCGAAGGCGCTCGCCGCGCGGAGCTTGCAGGAGCAGCGCGAGGTCACTCACGAGCTGCTCTCGAGGATTCCTGCGACGCACCTGGCGCTCATCTCGGACGACGCTTACGAGTATTTCTCCGACGCCTTGCACAACCAACCCGCTGCGATGTTCGGCTTCGAGCTGCTCGAACATGCCGGCGACCAGTTCGCCTACAACGTCCTCGAAGGCGGGCCGGCCGACGCCGCAGGTCTGCGGCGTTGGGATCGCGTACTCTCGATCGACGGGGTACGGGCCGGCGACAGCGCCCGCCTCGACTGGCGCACGGACGACGCCTTCCATCCCGATCCGCCGATCCGCTCGGTGTTGGGGAAGCGCGGCGAGCAAATCCACCTCGTCATCGAGCGGGCGCCCGGCGACCAGCGGCCGATCGACGTGGAGTCGGCGACCTACTCGGCGTTCGAGGCCGCCAAGGCCAGCGCGCGTGTCTTCACACTCGACGGCCAACGGATCGGCTACCTGCACCTCTGGATGGTCCCGCACGGCGACGCCGACGACTTGCTGCGCAACGTGCTGGAAGGACCCTGCGCCGAATGCGCCGGCTTCGTCCTGGACCTGCGCGGCCGCGGCGGCAGCGCCTCCATGGTGCGCCGGTTGCTTCGGGTGATCGACGGGCGCGACTCGAAGTGGAGCAAACCGATCGTCGCCCTCATCGACAACCACACCCGCAGCGCGAAGGAGATCCTGGCCTACGAGATCCGCGAGCGCGGCCTGGGAGTTCTGGTCGGCGAGCACACCGCCGGGGCGGTCATTCCCGCCACCTTCGTCGACGTCGGCCACCAAACCTACCTCATGTTGCCGGTCGCGACACTTCGCGAGTACACGAAGCTGCTGGAACTCAAGGGCGTCGCGCCGGACATCCAGGTCGAGGACAGCGGCCCGTACAGCGGCGGCAGGGACCCCATCCTCCTCCGCGGTCTACAGACGGCGGACGTGGTAAGCGAAGTCGTCGTTTCCGGTGACTGAGTTCGTCGCGGCCGGCTGGCTTGCCTTTCCGGATCGGAGAATCCCGCTTTTGCGTTTGCACAACGTACGCGCACTTCCTGCGCCGCCACGCGTCCGACGGCCCCGGCATCACCTGAATAGGTGATGCGCGGCCCGTGCTCGCGCGCTCCAAGCGCCTCGTGCACAACATTATTCTCGAGAAATCTGTTGCAATCGCGGGCGCGGCTACGTAGCATCGCCGCCTCATCGACTCTGTTTGTTTGGGCTTGGGTCGCCGGCAAATGATGAACGACGATCGGATTGGCGCGGACTTCGCGTCGAGCGAACTTCCAACGTACACGGCTGTGCGCGTCGGGTTCGACCAAGCACAGCTTCCCTTCTCGAGCGTTGCGGCCGCAGGACTCGTGCATGCGGGTCGAGGGCTCCTGAGTGCACCAACCTGCGCGTCCTCTAACCATTCCGCTGCCCTTGCTGTCTGGAGGAACTGCGTATGAACGACGTCTTACGAGTTGGAGGGAAAGGACGAGTTGCGCTGGCGATTTCCGCGCTCGCGGTCCTCGCAGGAGTGGTAATCGCCGCGGACCGGGAGGCGCCGATCGAGAGGCCCGTCGTCCGGGCCGCAGCCCAGGTCGCCACCCAGGGGCTGACGGCTCAGGAGTTGATCGTCCGCCACCAGGACCTGCACAACTGGCTTATGACCGAGCTGCCCGAGGGCGCACGGGAACGGCCGGTAACCGTGCAGCTCACCGACGCGGAAATCACCGACCTGGCCACTATCGACCTGACCGCACCCGGTCCGCTTCGAGTCGGGACGGTCAAAGAGGTGACGCCCGGAGCCGACGTGAACAACCTCCGGCCCAAGCTCCTGACCCAGCGCTCGAAGCGCCTTTCCACCGGCGTGCTGGAGCAGACGGATGACGGCGGCTTCGTGTGGGCTACGGCGGTGACCTCGCCCGGCGCGGTGGGCCTGCGCGTCCACTTCACGAACTTCTCGATCCCCGAAGACGCCGACATGTACATCTTCAGCCTCGAGGGCGAGGCCTTCGGGCCGTACCAGCGCCGCGGTCCCCAGGACACCGGCGAGTTCTGGTCGCACTCGATCATGTCCGACACGGCCATCCTGCTACTGCGGCACTTCGGGCCGGCCGGCGCCGATGACCTGGCACGGGTTTCCTTCACGATCAGCGATGTCGGCCACATTGCCCACGGCCTGGGCAGCAGCGGTGGCGAGGGCGGCGCGGCCGCGTTCTGCTCCTACAACGACTCGTGCGTCGAAAACACGAACTGCGTCGGCGGCCAGCCCGGTTTCATCGCCGATGTCGAAAACGCCGCGGCCAAGATGCGCTGGATCGCCGGCTGCTGCATCTACCTGTGCAGCGGTGGGTTGATCGCCGACACGGCCGGCTCGCAGACGCCTTACTTCCTCACGGCAAACCACTGCCTCAACAAGAACAACGTCGCCGCCAACCTGGAGGCCTTCTTCCAGTATCAGGTCAACTGCGGCGCCGGCTGCCCCGAACCCTACTTCGACCCGCACAACGGCGTGGCGCGGACGATGGGCTCGTCGGTCGTCGCAACCAACCGCAGCGGCGACTTCACGCTGCTTCAACTCGATCAGGCGCCGCCGGCGGGCAGTGTCTTTCTGGGCTGGAACAACTCGCCGATCGCCAGCAGCAACGGCGCTGCGCTCTACCGGATCAGCCATCCGGCGGGCGCGCCGCAGGCCTACTCGTCACACAACGTCGACGCCAACAGCCCCACCTGCACGGGCTGGCCCCGCGGTGAGCGCATCTACAGCACCGACGACGTCGGCGCCACCGAAGGCGGAAGCAGCGGCTCGCCGGTCGTGAACGCCTCCGGCGAGATCGTCGGCCAGCTTTCCGGCTGCTGCGGATTCAATTGCGGCGACGTGTGTGACACCGGGTCCAACTGGACCGTTGACGGCGCGTTCGCGCACTACTACAGCAGCGTGGCGCCGTTCCTGGACAACGGCGGCGGCTGTGTGCCGTCGGCCGAGAACTGCACCAACGGCACGGACGACGACTGTGACGGCGACGTGGACTGCAACGACGCCGATTGCAGCGGCGATCCGGCCTGCGCCGGCGGCGGCTGCGTCAACCCCGGCGGGCTGCCGCAGGGCGCCTCGTGCACGAGCGACAGCCAGTGCTGCAACAACAAGTGCAAGGGGCCTCCGGGCAACATGACCTGCCGGTAGTCTGACCCACTATCGAATTGCGGGATAAGTGAGAGGGCGGGGCCCAGGTGGCCCCGCCCTTTTTCTTTTCCAAGACGCCGGGCGGGACGGGCGGAGCGCGCCGGCCCGGCGATCAAGGCGCGTCGAGCAGCGCCGCGAACTTCTCGTAGTCCGCGAGGTCGACGTCGCCGTCACCGTCGAAGTCGCCGCAGGCGCAGCCCGCCGTGATCGGGCCGCCGCCGGCTCCGGTGAAACACGCCTGGAAGTCGGCGGCGTCCTGAAGGTCCGTGCCGCCGGACTGATGGAAGTCGCCGAGCACCGCGCACGCGCAGACCGTCGATGCGCAGAGGTCGTCGGCCAACTGGCGGCAGGCGAACGCCCAGCGGTCGGTGCAGCAGGTTTCGTCCATCGCGCAGACGGTCTCGCAGCATGCCTCGCGGTTGCAGCCCGGTGTCAGATGGGTGGCACAGCAACTGTCCTCCCCGGGGCAGAGTGACGCCTCGCAGTCGGGGCACAGCTCGATGGCCAAAGCGGCGCAGGTCGCGTTCCACCCAGCGTCGCAGCAGGCGGGCTCGAGCGTGCAGACGGCGAGGCAGCACAGCTCATCCTCGCATCCGTCGCCGGCATGCACGCGACAGCAGTCACCGGCGCCGGGGCACGTAGTGCTCGTGCAGATGTCGGCGCACAGCACCGCCGCGAACGCGGCGCAGGACTCGTTCCACTCGTCGACGCAGCAAAGGTCGTCGATGAAGCAAATCGCGTCGCAGCAGTTAAAGTCGCTGCATGCCGGCGCCGGGTGGGCCGAGCAGCAGTCGCCCTCGCCCGGGCACGCGCCCAGCGCGGCCGCGGCTTCCTGACCGGTATCCTTTGCGGGCGCTGCCTGCGCGAAGGCGGGGCTCGCGACGACGGCGGCACAAAACCAGACTCGGACGACAACGTGCATCAAAGCCCCCGACGTTTATTGACGACCCCGATAGGTTTTAGGCGCGCCCGAGGTCGAAGGCAACGCCACCCCCACGACGATGGAAGTGCGATCCGCGACTCAAGTCAAACCGGATCGAACAGGAGGCTCCCGCATTCATGGTGTCGTGTGCTTTTGGCGGATGGTCCAGGTGCCCACGCCTTCCGGTCGCTCAAGGTGCCAGCCTTCGGCGAGGTCGAGGGTCCAGCCTTGGCCGGTGATGTGCGGCGGGTCGGTGGTGGTCGGGGCGGTGACGCGGGCGGCGGACCAGTCGTTGTACAGAAGCGCGCCGGGCCCGCCGGTGACGGTCAGCACGCCCCACGAATCGGAGAGGGTAAGCGTCGGGTAGACAGTGCCGACGTCATCGAGGGGGATCAGTTCGTCGGGGTTGAACGAGGTCCGCGCATTGCGCAGGGGAATGTGCAGCACCGGGGCGGTGAGGAACGCCACGCGGAATCGGCCGAGGCGCTTCTGACGTTCGTTGTCGCGCTCGGTTTCGGCGCGGAGCAGGGTGTCGCCGTCGTAGCGGGCTGCGCGGGCTTCGATGTCGGTTTCCCCGTCGGCTGTCGTGGGAACGTCCCACGCGCGTGCGACGAGGTCGCCGAGATCGCCGGAGGATGACAGTTCTTTGCGCCAGTCGGGATCGCGCTCGTCGAGGAGGGCGCCGTAGGCGGGCCCGCTGACGTAGGCGAAGGAGCGGACAAACGTGGGCAGCTTCGGCGCCTGATCCAGCTTTCGGATGAGCCACCAGCGGTGCTCGGTGGCGCTGCGGCCCGAGAGTCGCCCGCCGGAGTACTCCGCGAGGCCTTCGTTCAATTCGAGGGCCAGCTCGTTTGCCTTGCGGTCGGGGAACTCGTCGTGTCGAGCGCCGCGGAAGGCGAGGGCATCGGCGACGGCGGGGGCGCGGTCGTTGGTGGTGGCGCGGAGCGCGGCGGCGAGGGCCCGCCATTCGAGCTGCAACAGGTAGCGTCCGCGGAGCGAGTCGAGATGGTCGTTCGGTGGGCTGGACATCGGCACGCCGAGCTTGTCCTGGATACGGTGGAAGCACTCGTGCATCATGAGCGCCGCGCGGTCGTGTTCGTCTTCGGGCAGCGGCCAGAGGATCATGGTCCACTTTAGGCCGGACCATTTGACGGCGGTGTTGGACACCGGAACGCTGGCGGGGATCGTGCCGACGAATACGTTGCCGTCGGGGGTCAGCTTGCCTTCGCGATCCGCCTGGTTGGCGACGGCCTGTCGCGTGGAGGGGTCGACGAACATCATCGGGCCGTAGAGCGGCACGCCCCAGAACCAGCCGGAGTCCCTGGCCGAGAGGCGCTCGGCCTCAGCGAAGTACCGGCCCGCGGCGGCGGTGTCGATGGGGCGGGCCGGCCCGGCGGGCGACAGGAGAATGGTCGCGACGAGAACGTGGCTTTGAATCATGTTTGTCTCTCCGGCAGGCATCGTACCGCGCCAAAGAGCAGACGCCTCGCGAGGGGAGTGCCTGTCAGGTGCGGCGTATACCGGATCCTCGTTGCGGTCGCGGGCCGCCCGAGCACGGCGGGGGCGATGAGCACGCCGTCGGTTCGAGCGGCCGCGCCATGCCCGCCCGATGGCCGGGCATGCCACGCGCCCGGCAGGCGGCTTGGAGGGCTCTTCATGCCTTCGGGCCGCATGAGGTCATTCGAGCTTCGGGTTTGCGGCGGCGGTCTATCCTCCCCCGCCCGGCGACATCGGGCAGGGCGGGCTCTGGCAGCAGATGCAGGAGCCGAAGACGCCGCAGTAGCAATTCAGGCCGGTGCAGTCGTTGTCGTCGACGCACTCGACGCACCTGTACAGCTCGCCGCAATAGGGTTCCGGCTCGTCGCAGTCGGAGTGATCCAGGCACTCGACGCAGGTGTGGTTCGAGGTCAGACAGATAGGCGTCGGGCTGCCGCAGTCCGCGTCGTCGCAGCAGTCCCAGTTGCGGCACACATGGGAACAGCACAGCTCGCCAGAGCCACAATCGGCGTTCTGGCAGCATTCGACGGTCGTGCCGTCCTTGTTGGCGCAGCAACTCTGCGGCAGGAGCACGCAGGAGCTGTCCACCAGGCAGCCGGCCATGTCGTCCGCGATCCACCCCCACACCGCTTCATCCGGATCGCAGGTCCAACAGTGCATCCGTCTTGCCTGCTGCGTCGTGAACTCGCTCCGGCAGGGCGTCGCCCCTCGTCCTGCGCGTACCCCATGAAGTTGTAGTAGGCGGTGTCGGGCCAGTAGTTGGGGTAGCAGGGGTTGCCGTCGGCCGGGTCGTCGCAATCGAAGTTGGCTTTCGTCGTGGGCGTGTCACAACAGAAATCGCCCACAAGGTTGCAATCGGTGTCGTAGCAAGACCCGTCACAGAAGCCGCTTCCGTAGCATCGGCAGGCACAGGCATCGCCGGTCTGCGGATCACAGCCCGCTCCATGGGCGTCGAGCTCGCCGCGTGTGGCGCCGTGATGGCTGTGCCAAAGGCCGAGGCAGTGGCCGATCTCGTGCGTCAGCGTCGTTCTATTTGACGCGAATGCCGCCCCATCGATGGTGATGCCGCCGGGCGTCTCCGCAGCGTTGGCGTCCCAGGGGAACGTCCCGTGTCCCGCAAAGTCGGGAACGTCGTTGTCATCCTCGTCAATCTGAATGTCGGTGACATAGACGTTGAGTTGATCGGCCGGGTTCTCCGCGTACGCGGCCTTCATGTAGGCCACGTCGCCCCAAGTGTAGACGGTGCCGTATTGTGCCTGTTCGACGACGTGCCAGCTAACGTCGAGTGCGATCTTCCAATCGGCATAGTGATCCTTAATCTTGTCAACTTGCCCGCTAATCTCGTTCGTTCGCTCCGGCTCGTCGAGTTCCGTGATCTCCGGATCGAGGACGTGGAGTCGGACGCGAACGGTCATCGGCGTGCCCTGCGCGTCCCAGGTATCGCGCGTGCCGGCTTGGTCGCAGTCGCCCTTCCGCGGACACGCCGCGGGCACCGCCGGCTCGTCTGATTGTATGGAAGAGGCGGTCGAGCACTCCTCGTCCGCCTGTCCCCTCGCCCTGTCCCAGGCAAGGCCCAGCCAGGTACTTAGCAAAGCCAGGACTACGATACCTTTGTTGGACTTCATGACCTGTTCTCCTTTACAAGTCTCGTCGTAACACTGCTCGTCGCCGCATGCACCACCGGGCGCATGCGCGTCGATCGATTCCGCAAGACAAGGGTCGCAGCACAAAGAAGCAGCAGCGCCAGACCGGTGAGGCTCCACTCCGAGACCGCGGGGATCGGCGCCTGCCGCGTGTCGATGGCCCAGAGCTCCCTGCCGTGAACACCGTCGTCGCCGGCGCCAATCCAAACCTTGTTAACGCGCCAGGAGAAACCAAGCGAGGAACCTTGTGGACCAGGGATTAGGTCGAGTGCCATGTACGTACCCTGCTCCGTGCCGTTAGTGATCCAAAGTTCTCTGCCGTGCGCTCCGTCATCTGCCTTGAAGTAGATCAATCCGGCGATGTTCCTGAAACCACTAGCGCTTGAATCTCCTGAGGGATGGATGTCCTTCAGCAAGCGCGTACCCGCTTCGGTCCCGTCGGTCACCCACGGTTCGCGGCCGTGGACACCGTCATCGGCCGTGAAGAAGTAGAGGCCCATCAACGTCCCGGTGCTGTACAATTCAGGATTCGAGCTACCGGTGAGATTGATGTCCTTGACACGGACGGTGCCCATCTCCGTACCGTCACTCCTCCACAATTCCAGGTCGTCATCTGCATCGTATGCCACGAAGAAGAGGGTTCCGTTGACGTTTAGCAGTTGAGAAGGCTCCGAGCCCGTCGTCGGGTGGATCTCCTTCACTTTGCTTGTGCCTGCGGCCGTGCCATCGGTTTGCCACAATTCGCTATTGAACTGTGCGTCCTTCGCCGAGAAGAAAACGGCGCTGCCTACTACCGCCAATAGGGTCGGAAACGCGTTACCGCTCGGATTGATCTCGATAACGCGGAACGTGCCGGCGGCGGTTCCGTCACTCCGCCAAAGCTCCGAATCGCCAGTGGCATCGGTTGCCCGGAAGAGAAGGAGTCCGTTTAGGTCCGTAAGATGCTCGGGGAAGGACTGTCCCGACGGACTGATTTCCGTTACTTTCGTCGTGCCGGCGAGCGTTCCGTCGCTAACCCAGAGTTCACGATTGAATCCGGTGTCGTCCGCTGCGAACGCGGCCAAGCCACCCCAGTCCGACATTTTCCCGCTTCGCGAGTTAAGATCCGCCGGGTACGAGCTTGCCAGCCCTGGCAGAATGTCCTTGACCATGTACGTGCCCCCATACGTCCCGTCGCTCACCCAGAGCTCACGGCCGTGAACGCCGTCGTCGGCCTGGAAGAACAACCGGTCGCCCACGGCGGTCAGGGCGTCGGCTTCTGGTGAGCCCGGGCCCGGAACGATGTCCCGCACCATGTACGTGCCCGCGGACGTCCCGTCGCTGGCCCAGAGTTCCCGTCCGTGGACGCCATCGTCGGCCGTGAAGAAGAACAAGGTGCTCGTGGCCGTCTCGTACAACGGGAAGCCGGAGGCGGCCCCCGGGTTGATGTCCTTGACCATGTACGGCTGGTAGGGCGGCGCGGCGGCTGCTCCGCTCGCAACGAAGCTGACCAACAAGCAGCGTGATAGGAACGTCGATACCCGGCTCATGGTCTTTCCTCCTTAACGCGACTGGTTCCCGGTGCGCGCGCACCTGCGTCCCGCATCATTAGATGATAACCACCGGGGCGGCGCGGACGCGGATCGAAATCGGTGCGTCGCGCGGTGAGCGTGCGGGATGCGGTGTACGCGGCGGGTGCCTCGGGAGCCGGGTGCGGAACCATGTCGCAGTCCCCAACTCCTCTCTCCAGGCCGCGATTATGGGGCCTGGCCCCGCCCCCCGTCAAGCGAAATCCGGCCGAATTTCGGGCCTGCGGGGCCGGGCCGCAGCGAGTGGCAAATAGCAAGTAGGACATGAACGGGGCCGGGCGGGGCAGGGGCGAACGGCGAATGACGCGACGTGGAGGCCGTTCCGTGACGGTATAGGTGCGGCAATGGGGGAGCGCTTCCTGACGGGCGCGGCTCTGATCGGCGGGGCCAGGTGGGGGTGGTACGGTCCGTTGTATGGGGTTTCGGGCGGTCCCCGCGCTGGCGCTTGGGGCTCTGAAAGCGTGGGACCGCGCGCTTACGCTTGGGGCTCTGAAACGGGACCCCGCGCTGGCGCTTGGGGCTCGGAACCGGTGGGTTCGTTTGGGTTCGAGTTGGGTTCGTTTTCTTAACACAAACGGCCTTCTTGATAGCGCCACGGGGGTTGGTGGGTTTGTTTGGGGGGAAAAAAGGCAACGAGGCAACGAGGCAACGAGGCGGGGAGGCAAGGAGCGAGGAAGGCAAGGAGCGAGGAAGGCACGGAGGCACGAAGGCACGGAGGCACGAAGGAAGGGAACAAGGGAGCGAGGGATCGGGAAACGTCGAAACGTCGAAGCGTCCAGACGTCGAAATGGGGGACGGGATCATGCGCGGGACCTTTCCATTGTAATAACGTCGTGGGGGGTGACGTTTTGGGGCGGTCGGAACGAGACAGCGGGCCGTAAGTCGTTGCCGGGCCGGAGGTTAGGGCGCAGGATTTTGTTCGGGAGCGCACTGAAGGAGTCACAAGGTGCGAGTTACGAGTTACGAGTTACTCCGTGAATTACGAAGCGGGTGGAGGCGGAGTCCGCCGCTGCGCGGGGCGTAGGGAGAACAGGTGGGTGCAGCGCGCCGGGGGTTGGTTATGGGAGTGCGGCGGGGGCCAGCGCGGCGCGGGGCTACTTGAGGACTCGGCGGCGCTGGCGGAGGCGGGCGCGGAGCGCGGCGCGGAGGCGGCGGGCGGGGCTGAGGAGGCCGTGGCCGTTGGTTTCGGGCTCCTCGCCGGGGATGAACTGGGCGCGGCACTGGCGGCAGCGGCGCGAGAACATCCGCTCCAGCTCCTTCACCACTACGGGGAAGCCGCAGTGTGGGCAATGCGTGTAGAGTGGTCCCATTCGGGACGTCCCGCCGTGCGAACGGTCTATTTACCGGGATGATGTCGTTGCGGCCCGGATTTCGGCCGCGGGTTCAGGCGTGCCTCGGTGCGACACGGCGGCACGAGCGCCGCGGTGGGCTCGTGCCAGATTGATCGCACCGGTCGGAAACCGGTGCCACATTTACTGTACCGGTTGGAGGCCGGTGCCACATTTACTGTACTCAGACGGACCGATCCTTCCGGATGCCATGCCTTCGTGTCTTCTTTCGCCCCTGCGGGGCTCGGTTTCCTGGTCGGACCATCACCACGGGCTCACGCCCGTGGCTACTGTCGTGCCGCCCCTGTCGGGGCTGTTTCCCCGACGAAATCGCAATGCTCGAGCCGAGAACCGGTCAGTTTGAGTTACTGTACCGGTTGGAGGCCGGTATCAGATTCAGCGCGGCCCGACGGTCTCGTTGAGGAGCAGAACGGCGTCCTGGGTTCCGATCCTCATGATGTCGGGCGAGAGCGGCGCTTGCATGAACTCCTGATCGACGATGAATGCGTCGGCCGGCGACTGGTCGTCCATGAGTGCCCGGTCGTCGGTGACGTGGTTGAGTCCGAGGAGGTGGCCCGCCTCGTGTGCGGCGACGTTGCCGATTGCGATTCCCAGCTCGTCGACGTTGGGGGTCGAGGAGAAGACGCGAGGCTCGAATGACTCGGCGAAGATGACGGCGTCGTCGCAGAAGTCGGCGTTGTAGAGGTCGACCTGCTCGGCGATGCCGAAGGCGAAGGGGTCGAAGCCGCCGAAGTGGATGGTTGAGAACTCGGTGCCGGACGGGGGCGGGGGATCGTCGGTGGTGATGATGTCGACGTTGAAGCGTTCGTAGTTCTGTCTCATCGTATCGACGATAACGTTCTTCAGTTCGGTCGTGCGGCCCGCGTAGGCCGCGGCGATGCGGCCCGCGTCGAAGGGGTCGAGGTCGAAAGTTCCCAGGGGATCGGACTGTACGAGGCCCCCGTTGAAGTTGAGGAGGAGGGTCTGCGGAGCGGGGGCGGGGGCGATGGATCCTGGGGTGACGGTGACATCAACGGTGTAGTTTCCGGTGAAGCGGCCCGAGGCGGCGAAGGCCGCGTGGGTGACGACCAGGTAGTGGGGTTCTGCGTCGTGGCGGGCGATCCAGTCGACGAAGGAGTCGAGGAATCGGTCGGTGCTTCCGCCGCGGTCGTCGTTGGTCATGACGAGTCGCTGGCGGTCGTCGAAGACGGCGATGGAGACGTCGAGGGCGGAGGCTGGGGTCGCGCAATCGATGACCACACGGTCGCCGGCGCCGAGGCCGTTGACCTGGAACACGTCCAGATCGCCGCGGCGGCTGACGGCGCCCTGGAGGCGGGCGGCGCGGGCGGCGTCGAAAACGGCGACGATGGGATCGTCGAACGAGCCGTTGGGCTCGCCGGCGGTCTTTCCGAGCGGGCTGGTGAGGGTCTCGTCGCGGTTGCCGTCGGTCAGCAGCTCAGAGCTGTTCATGGTGCCATCGAATGTTCCGGGGCATCCGGCGGAGGTGATGGCGAGCCCGGCGGCGAGGATGATGCGGGCGCGGGCCGTCGGGCAATGCGCTGCTGGTCGGCTCTCGTGATTCATGGACGTTACCCCCGCGGTGGATGACCACGGATTGGTACCCGGTGCGTCGTTGTACGTCAAGCTGCGTCTATTCGGCTCCGCAGGTGCTCAGGTGGAGCCCGGCACGGGCCGGCACGCGCGGCTCGTCGTCGTCGATGACAACCTTGTGTCGATCGGCGTCGCTCTCCTTAAAGCGTACGAAACTCGGGTCACCGCCGACACTGTCCAATAACGACTGGACGGCATCCTGGAATCCGATGGGGAAGACGGCGGAATACAGCGGCGACTTGCGAAAGTGCTGGTCCTTGGTGAGCTCGCGGAGGCTGGCGGTCACGTCCATCAGTCCGGCGGGGTCGTCAGTATGGACGAGTCCGAGCAGGTGGCCGATTTCGTGGCTGGCGACGTTGGCGACGGCCTGGCTCATCTCGGAGACGGTGGGATCGAGGCGCATGAAGGCGGAGAAAGTGTCGGTGAAGACGATGGCGCTCTGGCGTGTGTCGGCGTTGAATTCGTCGACGCCCTCGGCGACGCCGAGGAGGGCCGGGTCGTAGGTTCCGAAGTAGAGTCGGGTCATGAGTCCGTTGTCGGCGGCGCCCTCGCTGGTAGAGAGGATGGTGACGTTGAATCCCTCGTAGTCCTCGCGGACGGTGGCGACGATCTGCCGGATCATGGCGTCGGTGACGGTGGGGGAGAATTCGCGGGAGATGTTGGATGCGTCGAAGGGAGGGACGTTGACGGCGGAGCGGCTGCCGATGCGGACGTTGGAGCCGCCGCGGAAGTCGAGGAGGACGACGTCGGGGTGCACGTCGGGCAGGGGGAGACCCGGCTGAACGGAGGTCATAAGGGCGTAGTCGCCGCGGGTGCTGAAACCGGGCGTGGCGGCGACGGTGACCCAACAGGCGTCGGCGGGGCGGCGGATGATGACGTCGATGAACGGGGTGGATCGGCCGAGGTAGACGTTGCGGTGGTCGTTAACGAGCTGGGCTGCGCCGCCATCGTCGAAGAGGGCGAGGGCGGCTTCGAGGTCGCCGGCGGCGGACATTTCGACGAAGACGCGGTCGCCGGGGAGGACAGGCCCGAGGTCGAAGACGTCGACGTCTTCGGGGTCATCGAGTCGGCCGCGGACGGCGACGGGTTGGACGGTCAGGTCGACGAACTCGGCGGCATCGAAGGCGCTGTTGGGGCCGGTCTCCCAGACGGTTGAGGCGGCGCGGTCGTCGACGGTGCTGAGGTCGAGCGGGTTGGCGTTGCGTCCGCCGCCGAGGATACCGTCGACGGCGCCGCAGCCGGACAGCAGGAGCGCGGCGATGAGGCATGCGCCGCGCGCAGCATTTGCGTTTGCGTTTTCCAGGACGTACACAGCGATTTTCCCCCACTCGGCTGGATCGTTCCCCCCACCAACGGACGTGTTGATGGCACCAGCAGGGCATGCACAGGTCACGGTCGTGGTGGACGCCGCCGGCGAGCACATGACATGCCACCGGTTCAGCGCCCACCCCGCCGCGACCCGCTGTGCTTACGTCCCCTCCATGATCGACTGTACGATACGCGCGGCGCGGCGGCGGGGCGGGGGCATGAAAAGCCGTGGCGGCGTATTGGCGGCGTTACTCGGACGGTAGGGCAGGCGTGGGCGACGGGGCGCGTCCCGGAGCGATCGATCGGGGGCGGGGATGCGGTTAGAATACCGGCCCGATGTCGGAGATTCACTTCACGTCAGCGCAGCGGGCGGCGATCGAGGCCACCGGGCAGAGTGTGATCGTTTCGGCCGCGGCGGGTTCCGGCAAGACGGCGGTTCTTGCGGAGCGGTGCGCCTATCTGGTTTGCGATGCGCCGGCGGCGGTTGGGTGCGACGTCACGGAGCTGTTGGTGCTGACGTTCACGGAGGCGGCGGCAGCGGAGATGCGGGCGCGGATCATCGAGGCGACGCGGCGGCGGGCGGCGTCGCGACCCGGGGACGTTCGGCTGCGGCGGCAGGCGGCGCTGTGTGAGGCGGCGCACATTTCGACAATTCATGCCTTCTGCCTGTGGTTGGTTCGGCGCTGGTTCACGCACGTGGACCTGGACCCTTCGGTGACGGTGTTGGACGGGGACGAGGAGAAGCTGGTTCAGCGGGAGGTGATGGAGGGGCTGTTCGGCGAGCTGTATGGGTCGGTGAACGAATCAGCCGGCGACGGCGCTGACGGGTCGAGTGCGTCGCGCGCGTACGCCGGAGGTGGGCTCGGGCGGCGGTTCGAGCGGCTGGTGAACGAGTACGGACTGGGAAGCGACGCCGACGTTGCGGCGTTCGTGCTGCGGCTGGCGTCGTTTCTCGGATCGCTGCCGGAGCCGGAGGGGTGGATGCGCGACGCCGTGTCGTCGTTGCAGAATCACCCGGACGAGGTTGTGGCGCGGCTGTCGGAGAATCTGGGGGCGGAACTGGATCGGCAGATCGAGTTCTGCGACGAGGCGGCGGTGCGGATCTCTTCAGGTGATCCGGCGGGCCTGGCGTATGAGGCACAGATCGGGGACTACGCGCGTTTCCTGCGGGAGTGCGTCACGTCGCATGAGCGGGGCGCAGCGGGTTTCGAGGGGCTGCGACGGCAGCTCGCGGGGTTCTCGTTTCCACGTCTGGTCGCGCCGCGGCTGGGGAAGGATGCGGATGCGGCGCGGGTGGCGGCGCGCGATACGGCGAAGGCGCTGCGTGAGGAGGTGAAGGCGCGCCTTTTCGAGCAGCGTTTGCGGAAACGGTTCTGTCTGTTCTCACGTGACGAGTGGAGGGACGGGCTGCGGCGCACGGCGCCGTACGTGGCGACGTTGACGGAGCTGGCGCAGGTGTTCCGCAGGCGGTACGGCGAGCGGAAGCGGCGGCTGGGGGTGGTGGATTTCGCGGACCTGGAGCGGCTGGCGTTTGACCTGTTGCGCCGCGCGGATGATCCCGATCTTCCTTCGGACGTTGCGCGAGCGCTTCACCGGCGGTTCAAGTACGTCCTGGTGGATGAGTTCCAGGACATCAATCCGATTCAGGAGGCGATCCTGAAGCTGGCGTCGCACGAGTCGGATGTGGACCGGCCCGGCAACCTATTCGTGGTGGGAGATGTGAAGCAGAGCATCTATCGTTTCCGGCTGGCGGAGCCGGGGCTGTTCCTCAAGCGGCTTCGGACGTTCGCGGCGGACGGTGGGGGGACCGTTGGGCGGACGATCCTGTTGCAGGAGAATTTCCGGAGCCGGGCGTCGATCCTCGATGCGGTGAATCTCGTGTTTTCCTCGGTGATGCGGGGCAAGCTGGGGTCCGCGGACGTGGTCTACGACGAGCGTGCGCATCTGCGGGCGGGTACTGCGGACCGCGATGGCGAGCGCGGCGCCGCGGTCGAGTTGCATCTTCTGGAACGGGGCGGTCGCGCGGCGCGTGCCCTTGATGCGGAAGGCAACGGCGAGGAGTCCGGCGAATCCGCATGCGAACCGGAATCGGGCGAGCGCGGCGTCGCGGCGTGGAACGATCCGTCGCGGTGGGAGCCGATCGAGCGGGAGGCGTACCTGATCGGCCGGAAGATCGAGGAATGGCGTGAGCGACGGACGCCCGTCGTTGCGGGCGGGCCGCCTGCGTATCGCGATGTCGCGATCCTGTTGCGGGCGACGAAGATCAACGCGGAGCGGATGGCGGTAATGCTGGGGGGGATGGGCGTTCCAGCGTACGCGGACGTGGGGGGCTCGCTGTTCGGAGCGCGGGAGGTTCGGGACGTGCTGGCGGCGCTTCAGGTTCTGGACAACGTGCAGCAGGACATTCCGCTGGCGGCGGTCCTGCGAAGCGGGGTTCTGGGTGAGCCGTTTTCGGCAGATGAGCTGATGGAGATCCGCAGCCTCGACCGCAAGGTTCCGTTTCATTCGGCGGTACGGGCGTATCGGGACCGGGGCAGCGATGCGGACGTTGGAGCGCGGCTCGGCGCCATGATGTCGCGGATCGACCGATATCGCGAGGCAGTGCGGCGGCGTCCGTTGGCTGAGGTTCTGTGGGCGTTGTATCAAGAGCAGGGCTACCTGGCCTACGCAAGCGGGCTGCCCAGCGGCCCACAACGCCGGGCTAACCTGTTGAAGCTGCACGAGCTGGCCCGGCGGTTCGGCACGTTCCGTCGGCAGGGTCTGCACCGGTTCCTGGGCTTCGTGAAGTCGCTGGCGGATGAGGGGGAGCAGGTCGGGTCGGCGCCGGCGCTGGGTGAGGGCGAGGACGTGGTTCGGCTCATGAGCATCCACCGTGCGAAGGGGTTGGAGTTTCCGGTGGTGTTCGTTGCGGGGCTGGGCTCGCAGTTCAACCTCGGGGACCGGAGCGGGCGGATGATCTTCGAGCGGGAGGCGAAGGTGGGGCTGAAGGTGGTGGACTCGGATCGGATGATCGAGTTTCCGTCGGCGGCTCACCGGCTGGTTGCGGACGAGATCGAGCAGAACACGCGGGCGGAGGAGCTTCGCATTCTGTACGTGGCAATGACGCGTGCGCGGGACCGGCTGGTGCTGGTGGGTACGTCGGATGACATGGGCGCGGCAGCGCCGGGGAGGCAATGGTCAGCGGGACGAGAGGCGTCGACGCTGGCGCTGGCGACGGCCCGGCGGCCGCTCGACTGGGTCGTCGCGGCACTGGCGGGCGCACCGGAGGGCACGGTGTTGGGCCCGGGTATGAAAGCCACGGGTCGGCAAGTCGTGGAGGTGCATACACACGGGCTGGCCGAGCTTCTCGGATGGCGGGTGGAAGCGCCGGTGGATCCGGGGGAGGCGGGCGCTCGGAGTGCGATCGCGCGGCTCGAGGCGCTTCCGGCGGATGAACCGGTGGTTGATCAGGACGGCGAGGTGGAGCGGATCCTGTCGCGCATCGAGTGTGTCTATTCGTTTGCGGCGATGACGTCCGTGGATGCGACACTGGCGGCGAGTGAGTTCAAGGGGGCGTACGACTATACGGCTGTGGAGTGGGAGCGTCGCGGCCCGCGGGGGACAGGAGAGGGCTTTGAGGTTCCGCCGTCGAAGTACGCGATGGCCGCCGGGTCCACTGCGGTGCGCCGGGGGCTGGCGGTGCACCGGGTGATGCAGCATCTGTGTTTTCCGGGGGCTCGGGCGTCGGGCGTGGCATCGGAATTGCAGCGGCTGGTGGCGTCGGGCGTGCTGACCGAGGCGGATGGTGCGCTCGTCGACGTGGGCGCGATCGAGTGGTTCGTGGGTTCGCCGTTGGGTGAGGCGATCCGCGGCGCGGGCGATGCGTATCGCCGGGAGTTTGCATTCGTTGCGGGTGAGTCGCCGGCGCTGATCGATCCCATCGTCGAGCCCGGGCCGGGGGATTTCGTACTGGTGCGCGGGATCGTGGACGGGGTTCTGCCGACGCCGGGTGGTTTGGAACTCGTAGACTTCAAGACGGATGCGGTGTCGGCGGCGGAGGTCGGCGCGCGGGCAGAGCGTTATGGCGGGCAGGTGACGTTGTATGCGCGGGCGATCGCGCGGCTGTTCCGCGAGCCGGTTTGCCGCGCGTGGCTCGTCTTTCTCAGCCCGCGGCAGATGCACTGCGTGGAGCGTCCGGGCGCGGCGGCGGCGCTTGCCGAAGACCCATGACACGGCCGACGGCCAGCGGTATAATCCGTCACGACATCGTTTTGGAGGCGACATCATGGTCTTGCGCTCGCGCCCCGGTTTGAACAGCTTCGCGGATTTTCTGGAGCTGGTGTCCGAGGATCAGAAGGCGGATCTTCTGGACGGAGTAATCTACATGGCGTCGCCGGAGAACATCGAACATGGCAGACTGATCGCGTGGCTCGCCAAGATACTGGGGTGTTTCGTCGAGGAGCGGCAGCTCGGCGAGGTCACTTTGAACCGGATTGCCTACCGGCTTTCCCCGAAAGACTCCCCGGAACCCGATGTGGCCTTTCTTCGCACGGACCGCTCGAGCATCATCAAACACGGTTATGTCGACGGGCCGCCGGATCTGGCGGTGGAGGTGGTGTCGCCGGAAAGCGTGGAGCGTGACTACGAGCAGAAGCGGGACCGGTACGAGCGGGCCGGGGTGGGCGAGTACTGGATCATCGATCCCGACGAGAAACGGGCGACGCTTCTGACGCTCGTTGAAACACCGGGAACGGCACCGGCGTACCGTGAGGCGGCGCTGGACGGGACGATCTTCCGCAGCAAGGTCGTGCCGGGCTTCGTGCTCGACGTGAACTGGTTCTGGCAACGGCCGCTGCCGCCGGCGCTGAAGACCGTGCAGAGTATGCTCGCCAAAGACGCACCCTGAGCCGTTGGCTATGCGCCTATCCCGAATTCGGGCTTTTGCACGTCCGCGCGGGCTGAAGCCCGCGGCTCGCTGCGTTGTCAGGATAGGGCCTTAAGGGCATTGGACTTCCAAACGTGGCGCGACTCGACTCGTTGAATGAGCGCATTCTCACCATCGGGCGGGAGATCTTCGAGCTGGCGGAGGCGTCGCGGGCGCGGCCGTGGCAGACGAGCTGGTGGGCGGAGCGGCTGACGCAGTTGGTCGATCATGATGACCGGCTCAAGACGCGGGCGTTCACGTTCGTGGATTGCCTGCCGGCGCTGAAGACCGATGCCGAGATCACGCGGCACCTGGCCGAGTATCTCGACCCGCAGCAGGTGGACGTTCCGCGCCTCGTGACAGGGCTGACCGGCGCGGGGTGGTTCTACAGAAGCCGGGCATCGATCATCGGGCGGTCGGCGCGGATCGGGGCGCGGCAGATGGCCGGGCGGTTCATCGCAGGGTACGACGTACCGAGCGTGATCCGGACGCTGGAGCGCCTGCGGCGGCAGCGGATGGCATTTACGCTCGACGTGCTGGGCGAGTCGACGACGAGCTACAAGCGGGCCGACGAGTACGCACGCATCTACCATGACCTGATCGACCGGCTCACGGCGTTGTCGGGGGCGTGGCCCGAAGTGCCGGTCATCGACCGTGACGATCACGGCCCGATGCCGCGGGTGAACCTCTCGATCAAGCTGACGGGGCTCGATCCTCACCTCGATTCGATCGACCCGGAGCGTTCGATCCGGACGGCGGGTGAGCGTCTGCGGCCGCTTCTGGCGCATGCACGGCGGGCGGGGGTGTTCATCAACGTGGACATGGAGTCGAGCAGGCACCGGGCATTGACGCTGGCGCTGTTCAAGCGGGTTCTGATGGAGCGGGCGTTTCGGGACTGGCGAGAGGTGGGCATCGCGCTTCAGGCGTACCTGACGGACGGTGAGCGTGACCTGGCCGACCTTCTGGCGTGGGGTCGGAAGCGGGGGTGGCCGTTTGCGATTCGGCTGGTGAAGGGGGCGTACTGGGACGCGGAGACGGCGGCGGCGGTGCGGAGCCACGCGACGCCGCCGGTCTGGACTCGGAAGTGGGAGTCGGACGCGTGTTATGAGCGGATGGCGCGAACGATGCTCGAGCACACGGAGCTGATCCGGCCCGCGTTCGCCAGCCACAACGTGCGTTCGCTGGCGATGGTCTGTGCCACGGCCGAGTCGTTGGAGATCGATCCACGGCGGTACGAAGTTCAGATGCTCTACGGCATGGGCGATCCGCTCAAGACGGCGATGGTGGGCATCGGGCAGTGTGTCCGTGTCTACTGTCCGTACGGCGACCTTATGCCGGGAATGGGGTATTTGATCCGGCGTCTGCTCGAAAACACCTCGAACGAGGGGTTCCTGAAGCAGAGCTTCCAGGCCCGCGGCGGGCACGACGGTCTGCTGGCCGACCCCACGGTGTCGCGGCCCGCGAGCGCCCCGCTTCCGCAGCGACACTATCAGAACACCGATCCGCAGGAGCCGATGCCGATGTTCACGAATGCGTCCAACACGAACTTCACTCACGAAGAGAACCGGCGGAAGATGCGGGGGGCGATCGAATACGTGCGGAAGGAGGCGGGCCGGAACTTCCCGCTGGTGATCAACGGGCATTTCGTGGCGACGAAGGAGGCGTTCGTCTCGCACAATCCTTCGGATCCGTCGGAGTCGATGGGGCGGATCGCGCAGGCCACGACGGCGGATGTGGACCGGGCGGTTGCTGCGGCGAGGAAGGCGTTCGGTGATTGGCGTGTATCCGGCGCCAGGGTGCGGGCGGACCTGCTGCGCAAGGCGGCGGAACGGATGGAGGTGCGGCGGTTCGAGCTGGCGGCGACGATGATTCTCGAAGTGGGCAAGCCCTGGCGCGAGGCGGACGCGGACGTCACGGAGGCGGTGGACCATTGCCGCTATTACGCGGAGCAGATCGAGCGGATCGAGTCGCGGCCGCGGCTGCGCAACATACCGGGCGAGGACAACATGCTCTGCTACTCGCCGAAGGGGGTGTGTGGGGTGATCTCGCCTTATGCATTTCCGCTGGCGATCCTGACGGGGATGACGACGGCGGCTCTGGCGGCGGGCGATACGGTGGTCATCAAGCCGGCGCGGCAGGCTTCGGTGACGGCGGCGAAGCTGGTGGAGATTCTGCATGGCGCCGGATTCCCGGCGGGGGTGGTGAACTTCATTCCCGGCGAGGGGAGGACGATCGGGCCGCATCTGGTCGAGCACGGTGATGTCAATATCGTGGCGTTCACCGGCTCCGAAGCGGTCGGCAAGGAGGTGATCGAGCTCGGGGCGAACGTCCGTCCGGGGCAGTCGTTCATCAAGAAGATGATCGTCGAGATGGGGGGGAAGAACACGATTATCGTGGATGACGACGCCGATCTGGACGGGGCTGTGCAGGCGATCATCGAGTCGGCCTTCAGCTACGCCGGACAGAAGTGCAGCAGTTGCAGCCGCGTGGTGGTCCTGGGCGGCGTTTATGAGGCGCTTTGCGAGCGACTGCGTGACGCAGTGGAGAGCGTGACGATCGGGGCGGCGGAGTCGCCGTCGACGACGGTGGGGCCGGTGATCGACGAGGAGGCCCGGCGGCGCATCGGGGACTACGTGCAGGTTGGCACGCGCGAGGGCCGGGTGCTGGTGCAAGCGAAGCTTCCGGGGGAGGCCGCAGACGGGTTCTTCGTTGCCCCGACGGTTTTTGCAGACGTGGCGCCGTCGGCGCGGATCGCGCAGGAGGAAGTGTTCGGTCCGGTGCTGGCGTTGATCCCCGCGCGGGACTTCGACCATGCGCTCGAGATCGCCAATGACACGCGTTACGCCCTGACCGGCGGGGTGTTTTCGCGGAGCCCGTCGCACATCGAGCAGGCCCGGCGGGATTTCGCGGTGGGGAACCTGTACATCAACCGGCGGATCACGGGGTCGCAGGTTGACGCCCAGCCGTTCGGGGGCTTCAAGCTGAGCGGCACGGGGGTGAAGGCGGGGTCGCCGGACTATCTGCTTCATTTCATGGACGCCCGTTGCATCACGGAAAACACGTCGCGAAGCGGGCTGGTGCCGTCGGAGGGCCACGAAAAAGTTAGCTAAGGGGGCGCGTGGGTGCGACCGATAAGACCGGTCGGACGATCTGGTGGAACGTACAGCCCTACGCGGCCTACTCGGAGCATGACAGATGTTCTTATTCCAGTTTCTGGGTCAAGCGCTGATCAACACGGTCCTGATCTACATCGGCCTTCGCGTCATCAGCTCGAAACTGTAGCCGGCCGCACGGCTGCGGGTCATGGCGCGGCGGGTTGCAGGTCTGCGGCATCGGCGGCGGCTCGTTTTGCGCTGGGCCGTCGATCGCGCCTCGGCGCTCCGGGCCGCTACCCGCCTGTCTGTTGGAGGATCGCCGGGCCGCGCGCACAGCCGTTGCCGTTGCGTTCGGTGCGTCGCATTCCGTTTCGCCGGTGCCCCGCTGAGCGGTTGACGGGTTTCCGCGTGCGCCGTACGATCCTGGCCGTCCCAGGACGAATACGATGCGGCCCGCGGAGACACAAAAGCAGATCAAAGGCCAACCGTTCGTGCCCTTGCGAATGCGCCTTTCCGAGGGACCCCACTACGACATCCGCCACCCAGAGATGGTGATCGTCTCGCTGAGCGTCATCGGCCTAGCCGTGTACGGCCAGAAGAACGGTGAGCTCGCCGAACGGGTCGTCCTTTGCGATCCGATGCACATCACCAGCCTCGAACCGATCGACGGCGGGGGTGCTTAGGAATCATGGTCGCTCCGAAACTCAAACTCGTACCGGAGGAGGTTAAGGCGTACTGCCAGCAGTGGAAAATCACCGAACTCGCACTGTTCGGCTCAGTCTTGCGTGAGGATTTCCGCGACGACAGCGACGTGGACGTGCTCGTGACGTTCGCACCGGACGCGCGCTGGAGTCTGTTCGACCTTGCGGAGATGGAGGAGGAACTGGGTCGGGTCGTTGGCCGCAAGGTCGACCTTGTCACTCGCCCGGGCATTGAGCGCAGTGAAAACTACATCCGACGAAAGCAGATCTTAGGATCGCTGGAACCGATCTATGTTGCGCGATGAGGCCTGTCTGCTCGACATACTCGTCGCGGCCCGGAAGGCTCGGGCCTTCTGCGAATCTCTGACGAAGGAACGCTTCCTCCAGGACGACCTCGCCCAGAACGCAGTGATGCGCCTCTTGACGATCATGGGGGAGGCGGCGCGCAAGGTCTCGGAGGAGTTCAAGGCGGCGCATCCGGAGATCGAATGGCGGAGGTTCGTCGTGTTGCGGAATCGGCTTGTTCACGAGTACTTTCGCATCGATCTCGATGAAGTATGGGTCGTCGTTGAGGATGACTTGGCCCCGCTGATGGAGCAGATCTCGCCACTCGTGCCGCCCGAGGACGCGGTCTGAGGTTTCGACGCAAGCTGGCGGGCGGTGCCCCGTGCGCCTACGTCGATCTAAAGCGCTAGCGGCCCCGCCGCCCGATAGGAGATGTCCCGTGCCCGATTGCAAAACGCCTGATTTCTATAACGTCGAGTCGCTGCTTTCCGAGGACGAGCGGCAGGTGCGCGATACGGTCGGCAAGTTCGTGGACGACCGCGTGCTGCCGATCATCGGGGAGTGCTTCGAGAAGGAACGCTTCCCGATGGAGCTGGTTCCGGAGATGGCGGAGCTGGGGCTGTTCGGGCCGACGTTCACCGACTACGGGTGCGCGGGGCTCAACAACGTCTGCTACGGGCTCATCATGCAGGAGTTGGAGCGGGGTGACAGCGGCGTACGCAGCTTCGCTTCCGTGCAGAGCGGGCTGTGCATGTTCCCCATCCACACCTGGGGCTCCGACGAGCAGAAGCAGCGCTACCTGCCGGAGATGGCCAAGGGGAAGTTGATCGGCTGCTTCGGGTTGACCGAGCCGGACGGCGGCAGCGACCCGGGCACCATGAAGACTCTGGCCGAGAAGAAGGGCGGCGACTGGGTGTTGAGCGGGGCCAAGATGTGGATCACCAACGGCGGCGTGGCGGACGTGGCCGTGGTGTGGGCCAAGACGGAGGGGGGGGTGCGTGGGTTCCTGGTGGACAAGGGGGCGCCGGGCTATACAACCCGCGACATCCCGCACAAGTTCTCGCTGCGGGCGTCGGTGACCAGCGAGTTGTTCTTCGACAACTGCCGGGTGCCGGCGTCGCAGATGTTGCCGAAGGCGGAGGGGCTGGTCTGTCCGCTGGGATGTCTTACGCAGGCCCGGTACGGGATCGCGTGGGGCGGCGTCGGGGCGGCGCAGGCCTGTTACCGCGAGGCGCTGGAGTTCTGCCGCAACCGCGTGCTGTTCGGCAAGCCGCTGATCGAAAAGCAGCACATGCAGGTTCGCCTGGCCGACATCCTCCGGCGGATCACGCTGGGGCAGTTGCTCGTGCTTCAGCTCGGGCGGCTCAAGGACGCCGGCACGATGCACCACACGCAGGTTTCGCTGGCCAAGTGGAACAACGTGCGGATGGCGCTGGACGTGGCCCGCGAGGCCCGCGACATCCTCGGGGCCGGGGGCATCAGCATCGAGTGCGGTCCCATCCGGCACATGCTCAACATGGAGAGCGTGATCACCTACGAAGGCACCGAGACGATCCACCAACTCATCGTGGGGCGGGAAATCACCGGCGTCGGGGCGCTGTGACGCGTTCGTGGAGTCCCGCGGGCACTGCGCGACGGAGTGCGAGCCATGCTGCCGCGCTATGATGAGTTCGAGTTGACGAATGGGTGACATGTCCGCCCTTAAAGGCGGACATGTTCTTCCATGCTCGATCGGCCAACCTTCAAGCACCGACCCATGCGTTAGGATCGCATGAGAAAGCGCCCGTGAGTAGCTGCAACGTCCACGGCCCCCGACAACACCTCCGGCCCGCAGGCCGGAAGTGCCACCCGACCGGCCGTCGACACTGGCGGCGTTACCGTTCACATCGAGGCAGCAGGTCTGCCAGTTGCCGTTTCGCGCCACATTTACGGCACTCGAACCCCCAGTTCCTGTAACCGACATTCTCCACGGCCCTCATCAAACTTGTACAGGACTTGCAGCGTACGCTATGTTTTTCTAGGGCCATTTCTACTGAGGACCAAGCAACAATTCGGTGCCCACAACCGCAAAAGCCCTTGACGAAGCCCCCTTCGGAAAAACGTAGAAGAACCACCTGCTCGCCACACTTCTCGCAGGGATTGTCGAGAACGACATGCAACACGGAAAGTTCCTCTTTCATCGATTCCTCTCCCGGCATCATCCGCTCAATATCGAACATTGCGCACCGTTGCGAACACGCCACCTACTCTACCGAGGCAGGCATTCCGCGCCCGCTTGAGGCACGGGCCTATGCGTCAGCCAACAGCGCGTCCTGTACGCCTTTCATCAAGGCCGCCACCCTGGCGGAGACTTCCATCGTTTGCATCAAATCAAGGGGGGCCGCACCCAGCGCGTAGGATTGAAACACGCGCGTGATGTGCCACATGGGACCACCACCCGAGTCGTCGTTCTTCGCGTCGCTGTACGCGGAGAAGCGCTCGTGGCAACCTTCGCTCGTAATGCCGGGACGCAGGCGGTCCAAGGCGCGCCCCACCGCTTGGGTCCATTCGGCAGCCTCACCGCCCGTAATGTCCCACACACACCACGCCACCAGGTAGATCACTTCGTCAATCGCCCCAGGCGTATCGTACACGGGGTTGGATTGCGCAATCGCGATCAGTAACTTGGCAAACTTGTTCGGAGCCATAGCCACGTTCCCTCTTGAAGCACGCGCGACCGCTGTATCTGCTGGGCCGTGCATTCAGCGAAAACCATCAACGCCAAGTTGCTCAATCGACCAGTGGGTGTGGGCGAAGCAGACCGAGAACCTCGCTACCATCACGGGCTCGGAACACCGTGGCATCGCGCTTTGGATCATGTCTCGTGCCCGGTATGATCGGGTGTTTGTCCGGGTTGTCCCGCGGACCCAAGTCGATCCATACGCCGGGAGGCTGCATCTCCGCCATCCATTCCCCGATTGTTACGCGTCTCATGTTACGGACTCCGTCGTCCACTGAACGTCCTTCCTCTCACTTTGTCCCACGATTCGCCCGCCATCGTACAACAGGCGCAACGCCCACTCACAACGCCGCTGCCCGAGGATTTCGAGGAACACTACTCCTCCGGCGCCCAGCATAGCTCAGAGGCGAAAACCCTCGTCGTGGCTCCGGTCTCCTTTAGCCGTATTTCGAAGCGTCGCTCTCGCTGGGAGACCGACGGAAACGGTTGTGCGCCGGAGCTCGCGGGGTCGCCCACAATGGTGGGGGATTGCGAAGCGACCTCCCTAACGATCGTGGCTTTGAAGCCTCGCCGATTCGCTGGATTCGTCCAGATCACTCTGTCGCCCGGTGCGTATGCGTCCGTCATCGTCGCTCCTCTCGTGATCCAATAGCGCTACGAGCGCCAGCGTTACACTGGAGGGGATGGCCTCGGCCTCATCGATCGCCGCCCTTGGCCCATCCCACGTGTCTCCTTCTGTCGCGGCGTGTCCCACGCGTGGCAACGGGCGATCGCCGTGATTACCTTGGTGAATCGCCCGTCTGTTGGGCGTTGTGCGAGCGTCCAGGGCCCTGCACAGGCTCATTGCAAGGGCGTCGCCTTGACATAGTGCCCGGTGATCGGGCAGGTCGACTCTTGACGCACCAAGTAGAACGGCTGTTCGCTGTCAGGGAACGAGAACGGCCCAACAACGATAACGATCGGCTGTCCTATCGGCCATGTGCTAACCCAACCTTGGTAGGTCGCGTTTCCAATTTCCCAAGCAGTCCATGTGGGATTCGACAATTCGACGAACTGGCCAGCAGCATAGACCTCCTGTACAAACGTGTGTGCAACGGCCGAGCCCAGGTACGCGCTGCCGGTGATCTCGCCGGAGTCAAGGTTGGTGATTAAGCCGGTATCGTCGATTGCCACTGCATCGCCGATGTTCCATCCCGCAGCTGGACACGGGAGACTAACTGTCCGAACCGCTCCGTCGCTGAGCTCTAGTACGCTCTGTCCGTAGACTCCGCTTAGCGTGAGCGTGTCTTGTGGCGTAGTCTCGGGGTCGTTGTCGCAGAAGCCGTCGAAGTGTAGCTCGTCGTAGTCCGAGCAGCCGTCGCCGTCTGTGTCGCGCACGTTGTTCGGGTTATCCGTGGGATCGAAAGGGTCGGTGCCGGGAGCGCCGTTGGCCTCCACCTCGTCCGGGAACCCATCTCCGTCACTGTCCAGGAGCGTCGTATCGGGAAGCGTCGATCCAGGGGCCGTACCGCAGCCCGTGGAGCCGCCCAGGACGACGGAGAAAATGGCAACAACGAAGCCTGGGGAAAGGCGCGTCCAGATTGTCACGGTTCAACCCTTTCACAGATGGTGGCTCGGGCACATAGCAACGCCGGAGTTGGTGGCGCTGGAAAGTCCTGCTTCCGCTGCATCGACCCCGTTGAGAGTATGCTTGAGGATTTGGCGGAATCGCGCAAGGTGCGGAAAGCTCGAGGGCTGCGGATGGGTGGCATGTCCGCCCTTAAAGGCGGACATGTTCTTCCATGCCCGATCGGCCAACCTCCAAGTACGAACCCATGCGTTACGATCGCATGAGAAAGTGCCCGTGAGTACCTGCGACGTTCACGGCTCCCTACAACATGTCCGGCCCGCAGGCCGGACATGCCACCCACCGGACATGCCACCCACCGGACATGCCACACGCCGGACATGCCACACGCCGGACATGCCACACGCCCGTGAGTACCTGCGACGTTCACGGCTCCCTACAACATGTCCGGCCCGAAGGCCGGACATGCCACCCGGTGGACATGCCACCCGGTGGACATGCCACCCGACCGGGCGGCGTGCCGCACAGGTTCCGCAATACCGCCTCCGTGCCGGCGGGGCTGCCGGTTAGCCGATGGACTGAGCCGCGGTCGCCTTTGTCGGGTGTAGCGTCACGCCTGGTGGGTGACGCGGAAAGGCGATCGGCTCGACGCACCACAACGCCGCCCACAAGGGCCGGCCTGCCAACGCCGCGCACAAGGGGCGGCGCTACAGTTACGTGTCGCCTTCCGATAGGATGAATGATCGCTGTAGACCCTGGCAGCGCCGGGTTTTGGAGTGCCGGATTGCATCGACGATCGACAACTCGCGGGGCCGGGCGGCGGGCTGCGCCGTTCAACCTCAACCGCGCCCAGGTGGTGGACGCGAACTTCACGGCGTTCGTGCGGGCCTGGAACGGGCAGGCCCCGGCCAGGCCAACGCCGGACGAGTCGATCGCACCCGGCAGCCCGGCGACGGTCCGTGACATCCTGGAAATGTTCGAGTCGCAGATCGTCGCCCGGCACCAGGACATCGTGGCACGGGAGATGCGGGCCCGGAACGAGGGCTTCTACACGATTGGCAGCGCGGGGCACGAGGGCAACGCGGCCGTCGGGCGGGTCACGCGTCACACCGACATGGCGTTCGTCCATTACCGTTCGGGCGCCTTCATGGCCGAGCGGGCCCGCAAGGTCCCCGGCATCGATTTCGTTCGTGACACGATGCTGTCGTTCGCGGCCAGCACCTTGGACCCGATTGCCGGGGGGCGGCACAAGGTGTGGGGCAGCGTCGCGCTCCACGTGCCGCCGCAGACCAGCACGATCGCGAGTCATTTGCCCAAGGCCGTCGGGGCGGCGCTGATGCTGGCCCGGGCCCGGAAGCTCGGCGGGCCTGCCGCGCTTCCCGGCGACTCGATCATCGTGTGCAGCTTCGGCGACGCCTCGGTGAGTCACGCGACGGCGCAGACCGCCTTCAACGCGGCGGCCCGGGCCACCCACGAACATCTGCCCTGCCCGATCCTCTTCGTGTGCGAGGACAACGGCATTGGCATCAGCGTCGAGACTCCCGTCGGGTGGCTCGAGCGTGCCTACTCGAATCGATACGGGTTGCATTACGTCGGTGGCGACGGGCTCGATCTCGCGGACGCGTTTCGCGCCGCCACGGAGGCCGTCGACTACTGCCGGGCGCACCGTCGCCCGGTGTTTCTGCACCTGGAGATGGTTCGACTACTCGGCCACGCCGGAAGCGACGCGGAAACCGAGTACCACGACTGGAAACAGATCGAAGCGCAGGAGGCCCGCGACCCGCTGCTGGCGTCGGCGCGGCTGGTGTTGCAGACGGGTGCACTGGCAGTGCCCGAAGTGCTCGATCTGTACGAGCGCGTTCGGGGGCGGGTGCAGGAGGCCGCGGCCGAAGCGGCCGGGACGCCCAAGTTGTCCTGTGCGGCGGAGATCATGGCCCCGCTGGCCCCGCTTACCGTCGACCGAGTGGCGGCCGAGGCTCGCCGCTGTGCGGCGCACGAGGCCCGCGTCGGGGTGTTCGGCGGTGATGACCAATTGCCGGAACGCGGGCCGGGTCGGCATATGGCGGTTCTGATCAACCAGGCGCTGACGGACCTGCTGATCAAGTATCCCGAGGCGATCGTCTTCGGTGAGGACGTGGCGAAGAAGGGCGGGGTGTACCACGTCACCACGGGCCTGTCGGCGAAGTTCCGGTTGGGGCGGGTGTTCAACACGGTGCTGGACGAGACGACGATCCTCGGGCTGGCGATCGGGGCGGCGCATCTCGGTCTGCTTCCGATTCCCGAGATCCAGTATCTGGCATACTACCACAATGCCGAGGACCAGGTTCGCGGCGAGGCCTGCTCGTTGCAGTTCTTCTCGAACGATAAGTTTCGCAACCCCATGGTGGTGCGGATCGCAGGATGGGCGTATCAGAAGGGGTTCGGCGGTCATTTTCACAACGACAACAGCATCGCCGCGCTGCGCGATGTTCCGGGTCTGATCATCGCCACGCCGTCGCGGGGGGATGATGCGGTGAAGATGCTCCGTACATGCATGGCGCTGGCCAGGGTGAACGGACGGGTGGTCGTGTTCCTCGAGCCGATCGCGTTGTACATGGTGAAGGACCTGTACGAGCCGAAGGACCATATATGGTCGTTTTGCTATCCCGCGGCCGAGGAGGCGATCCCCCTGGGCGACGCGGGCATCTACGATGCCGCGGCCGGGGACCTGACGATCATCACGTTCGCGAATGGGACTTACATGTCGCTTCGGGCCGCACGCCTGCTGGACCGCGCGCACGGAATCCGCGCCCGCATCGTGGATCTGCGTTGGCTCAATCCACTGAACGAAGATGTCATCGTTCGCGAGGCGCGGGCGACGGGGCGCGTGCTCGTGGTGGACGAGGGTCGTCGCACCGGCGGGCTCGGTGAGTCGATCCTCGCCCTGCTGCACGAGCGATGCGGCGGCGAAGTGCAAGCGAGGCGGCTCAATGCGATGGATACCTACATCCCGCTTGGTCCGGCAGCGGACCATGTGCTCCCGATGGAGTCGGAGATCGTTCGCGAGGCGGTCACATTGGTGGCTCCGACTCGGCTCGCGACGTAACCGCAACGTCACAGGACGTGCGCCGCGGCGTGGCACGAGGCGGTTTGCACCGGAATGAGGGAGACTCAATCATGCGGAAGCTGTTTGGCGCCATCATGATCCTGGCGGCGGCGGCGGGGATGTACCTGTATTATCAACACCGGGTGAGCGATCCCGTAAGGCAGGAACTGATGCGGATCGCCGACGACATGGATCTCGCACCGGTCTGGACCGCGGACCTGAAGGACATGATCGAGCGGTTCCACGAGGAGGCATTTCGCCGCGCGCTGGACGTGTCGCAGGAGCTGGGTCGGAAGTTCGACGCGAAGGCTTATTATGAGGAGATTTTCCGGCGGATCATCGACTATGCGCAGGAACAGGGGAAGCCCGAGTTCGCGGCGAGATTGGCGGAGGAGAAGGAGTTTCACAGCCTCAGGGTGACGGAGCGTTAGCCCGGCCCGCGCGGCCCGCGTCAGAGAATGCCGGTGCGTGGCAACGGCCTTGGGGGTCGCCGGGTCGCGATCAAATCACAGCCTGAGTCAAGGATGCGGACCGACGATGCACGGAGGTCGGTATGAAGTACGACTGCATCTAGGGCCGTTGAGGTTGCATTCCCGGCCTTCGCGTTCGCCGCTGGGTGCGGCCTCGAACACCGATCTCGGCGTCGCATGGCGCTTTTTGGCATGGTCTTACCTTCGGTGTGCTCGACGTTCCAATGTGCGGTGCGGGCGAGCCACGTTCCCCGATGGCGGCGGAGGCGTGGGAGCGCGTCCCACGATCCGGGCGGGATGGAGTCACCAGGTTTCTTGGCGGAACTCTCCCAGCCTGGGTGATGTGACGGAGGCAATAAAGAAATACCGGAAAAGGGCTTGTCAACTATTTGAGTGATGCGTAGTCTGTCAGTGTCCCTCCAAGCGGCGGCAGCTCAACGAGGGTAATTGGAGATTTTCGAGGAGAGCAAAGACCATGCCAAGATCAAAATTCCGGTGTTCAAGGTGTAAGAGATCGTTCTCCATGGCGGCGCATCTGGCCCGCCATATGAACACGATCCACGGCAAGGGCGGCGGCACGGCGAAGAGCGCGGCGGGGCGCAAAGTGAAGCGTCGCGGGAGGCCGCCGGGCAAGCGGCGGGCGGCGGTGTTTGCGGGGCCTGTCGCACTCGGAGGCGGCGGTCCGGAGCATCTGATCGACGAGATTCGCTCGTACCACAACGGGTTGATTGCGCACCGCGCCGGCATTGACGCCCAGATCGAGAACCTCGAGGCGGCGATGCGGGCGCTGGGCAGCGCAAACGGCAGCATAATGGCGCCGAGCGCGCGGCGCCGCGGCCGTCCGCCGGGACGTCCACCGGGACGTCCGGCCGGTGCGGTTCGACGCGGTCGTCCGCCGGCCGATGCGAGCGGACGATCGGGGTCGCTCAAAGACATGATCCAGCAGGTGCTGCGGCAAAGCGCGCGTCCGATGAGCCCCAGGGACATTGCCGATTCGGTGGTGACGGCCGGCTATAACACGCGGGCGAAGGACCTGACCAAGGCGGTCAGCAACACACTGCCGGAGCTCAAGGGCATCAAGCGGGTGGGCTTCGGACAGTACACGGTGTGAGATCACGGGCCAGGCCGCGACGGCCGCGGCGCCCCCCTCACGATGGGAGGCGCCGACGGCTCGTCGGTGGTCCGTACCGCGCGGCGCGGTACAATGGACCTTTGATGAGGGCCTTCGAACTGGCACTGGTGGACTGGCTGACGGAGCGGTCAGTCCACCGCGCGCCGGTCATCGTCGGGATTGGCGATGACATGGCGGCCGTCGGTTGGACGCAAGGGTCGGTGCTCCTATCGTCCGACATGCTGCTCGACGGCGTGCACTTCGACTCGCGGCGGCACAGGTTCACAGAGATCGGACGCAAGGCGGTGGCCTGCTGCTTGAGTGACTGTGCGGCCATGGCCGTGCGGCCGACGGCCTTGCTGCTTTCCCTCGCCCTTGCGAAGACAGATACGCTCGAGAACGTGCAGGCGCTCCTGTCGGCCGCCGTCGCGCTCGCAAACGAGTTCGACACGCCGCTGGTGGGCGGCGACACGACGCGCTGGGGCCACCCGCTGGCGATCGACGTGTCCGTAGCGGCCGCTCCGTATGACGGGATCGAGCCGGTCAGGCGGTCGGGGGCCCGTCCCGGCGATCGACTCTATGTGACCGGGGTCCTCGGCGGCAGCCTGCTGGGGCGACATTTGAGCTTCACGCCCCGCATCCACGAGGCAAGGCAGTTGGCGTCGGCGTTGGGGGACCGGCTGCACGCGATGATCGACATCAGCGACGGGCTCGCCCTCGACCTCTGGCGGATCTGTCAGGCATCCCATGTGGGTGCCGTGATCGAAGAAGAACTGCTGCGCCGGATCACCAGCGAAGACGCCGCAAGACTCGCGGAGGAGGACGGCCGGCCGGTGCTCGACCACGTCCTTGGTGACGGGGAGGACTTCGAGCTGCTCCTGGCGGTGGAGGGTAGACCGGACGACGCCGGCGTGCCATTGCATTCCGTCGGCAGGATCACGGAAGCTGATCTTCGGATCCGGCGATTGGACGGAGCCGTCGAGCCGCTGGAGCCCACCGGCTTTACTCATTGATGGCTGGGGAGTGGGCAACAAGGTGGTATTCCGAATCGCCCGAGGACACGCTGGCGATCGGCGTGGCGGTCGGGCGGTGCGTCGTCGGCGGGTTGACGATCGGCCTGGTGGGGCCGCTGGGGGCGGGGAAGACGCAGTTGGTCAAGGGCATCGCTCGGGGCAACGCGGCGGACGCAGCCCCGCCGGTGACCAGCCCGACGTTCACGCTGATTCACGAATACCCGGGTCGCTTCAAGCTCTACCATGTAGACAGCTATCGTCTCGCGGGTTCCGCGGAGCTCGAAGCGTTGGGTTTCAGTGAACTGATCCACCCTGGTTCGGTCGTTGTCGTCGAATGGGCGGACCGGGTTGCGTCGAGCATGCCCGCGGATACTCTCTGGATTCGGCTGACCGCCAAGGGCCCATCGCGTCGTGAGGTGTCCGTCGGGGCGACGGGCCCGGTTTCGGAGGCGTGCGTCGAGGCGGCCCGTGAGCTGCTTCGTTTCTAGTGTTCGGTCTCGGAAACCCGCCGGCGTATGGTTACCGAAATCCAGAGGCTGAATCGCGATTCGAGGCTCTGCGCGGACTGAAGTCCGCGGCTCGTTACGAGTGATGGATTCCGCAACACGACACTGGCGATTCGCCCCGGCTCAGTGCCGTCAGGAGCTTGACCCGTGCCGCGACAGGGTGGGAGAAAACCAGCGGAGCTTCGCCCGGTTGAACTTGTCCGCGGCTACACGCGTAACGCTCCCGGGTCGGTTCTGATCCGCTGCGGGCGAACGCACGTGCTTTGCACGGCCTGCTGGGAGGCGGGGGTTCCGCCGTGGCGCAAAGGGCAGAAGGCCGGCTGGGTCACCGCCGAATACGACATGCTTCCCGGCGCCACCGGTGAGCGACGGCGGCGGAACCGGATGCGCATCGACGGTCGGACCCGCGAGATCGAGCGTCTGATCGGGCGTTCGCTGCGGGCGGTAGTCGACATGGAGGCGCTGGGTGAAAACTCGATTTTGATCGACTGCGACGTGCTCCAGGCCGACGGCGGCACGCGAACCGCCGCGATTACCGGGGCGTATGTAGCGCTTTGCGACTGTGCCCGTGTGGCGGCGGCGAACGGATGGATCACGCGGTCACCCATCCGCCAGGCGGTCGCCGCGGTCAGCGTCGGGCGCGTGGCGGGAAAGCTGCTGCTTGACCTGGACTATGAGGAGGACGTGGTCGCGGACGTGGACATGAACGTGGTGATGACCGGTGACGGCCGTTTCGTGGAGGTGCAGGGTACGGGCGAGCACGCCACGTTCACCCGCGCCGAGATGGACCGGCTGGTCCGGCTGGCAGGCCGCGGGATCAAGGGCCTGCTGGCGACGCAGAGCGAGGCGATGAAGAAGAGGCTGCCGAAATGACCGGCAAGAGACGTAAGCCCGCAGCCCTGATCGATACGGTACGTGCCCATTGCATCTGCCGTCAGGCGGCGCGATCCGCAGTCTGCGCCGCGCTCATCGTGTGGTTGCACGGTTGCGCCAGCGGCAGAGGCTCGGGGTTCGGCGGATCGTTGTTCGGGCCCAAGGGCGCGCCGTGGACCATCCAGTGCCTGGAGGTGGAGGGGCCCGAGCGCATGGAGCGGCTTCAGCCGATCGCGGACACGCTCCGGCGCACACCGGGCATCCGCGCGGAAGACGTGTTCCTTCGCGACGAGCCGGACGGCCCGGCCCGGCTCTACTATGGAACCTACCATCGGCGTACCGATTCGAAGACGGGGCAGCGAACCATGCCCGCGCAGTTGCGGAAGGACCTCGATCTGATCAAACAGCTCGTCGCGGGCGATCATCGTCTGTTCCTGCGTGCCATTCCGGTCCGCATGCCGACGCCCGACGTGGGGAACGCGGATTGGAACCTGCGTCAGGTGCATGCGACGTATACTCTCCAGGTGGCGGCGTTCGAGCCGACGGACGACTTTTGGGAGTACAAGGCGGCCGCGGCCAAGTTCTGCGAGTACCTCCGCGGCGAGGGGTACGAGGCGTACTACTTCCACGACGACGCGCTCAGTGTCGTGACGGTAGGGGCATTCGGGCCCGACGCGGTGCTGATGGACCGGGCCGGAAAGACGTACTACAGCAACGAGGTTCGGGCCCTCCAGCAGCACGAGCTGCTGAAGTACAACCTGCTCAACGGCGGCGTGGTGAAGGTCAAGGCCGACACGGGCCAACGCGTCGCGGTGCCGTCGAGCCTGGTGGAGGTTCCATCGGGCCGGTAGGGGTCGAGCCGAGGGGAACCGGGCGATGCGCCACAGCACACATGCCGATGTCAACCCTGCTCATCGCGACCACAAACCCCGGCAAGCTGCGTGAGGTTGGGGCGATCCTCGGCGGTCTTCGGGTGTCGCTTGTGACCCTGAATGAATTCCCGGAACTCCCGGAGCCGGTGGAGGGCGCCGATAGCTTCGAAGGCAACGCGCGGATCAAAGCGCTGCATTACGCGGAGCTGACGGGTTTGTGGACGCTGGCCGACGACTCGGGGCTCGAGGTGGACGCATTGGGCGGCGCCCCCGGCGTTCACTCAGCGAGGTTCGCGGGCCCGCAGCGCGACGATGCGGCCAATAATGCGAAGCTCGTGGCGATGCTCGAGGGTGTTCCCTTGGCGAAGCGCACGGCCCGCTTTCGCTGCGTTGTGGCGCTGGCCAACGCCGACGGGGTCGTGACGACCGCTGAAGGCACGATTGAGGGACTGATCCTCGACGAGCCTCGCGGCGAGAACGGCTTCGGGTACGATCCGCACTTCTTCGTTCCCGAGCACAGCCAGACCACGGCCGAAATGTCGCCCGAGAAGAAGAACCGCCTCAGCCATCGGGGCAGCGCCGTGGCCGCGATTCGCCCGCGGGTTGCCGAGCGTCTCGGCGGGTAAGGCGATCTTCGCACACTTCCGCTGCGCCGCGTTCACTCAGGTGACGCGCGCGTCTGCGTCGGCGGCAGCACGGGGAGCAGAATGTGCGATGGATGGGCCGCGTCGTGGTAGACCGCCTGCTCCGCGGGAACGTAGTCGGTCTCCGTCTCGTTGTGCCCGCCGGTGTTGAGGTTGCGCGAGAACAGCGGGAACGCGGCCGAAGCGACCTCGACGCGCAGGCGGTTGCCTTTCGGGATGGTGATGCCCGTCTGCCAGAGGTCGATGGGGTACTCGTACACTTTCCCCGGCTCGAGGAGTTCGGGCTCCGACATGGACTTGCGGAACCGGGCCCGGATCTTGCCCTCGGCCAGAACGAAGATCTTGCCGTCGGGCTCGACTTCCATAACGCGCATGAACCAGTCGGTGTCGCGGCCCGACGTGGATGCAAAGAGGGTGGCGGACATCGGCCCGGCGAAGGTGAGCGGCTCGGCGAGCGGCTCGGTCACGTAGACCAGAATGTCCTGCCGCGCCTGGGTGGTCTTCTCGTGGAACGCCTCGCGCTGCTTTTTCTTCTCTTCAACCGATCGCTCCTTTTTGTCGTTCTCGGCGTCCTCGTCCTCCGGCTCTTCGTAGAAATGCGGGGCCGGGGTGGGATCGCCGGGGTCGTAGGTGTAGCGATCCGGAGTGCTATCGGCGAGCGGGGCCTCGCGGGTCAGCCGGCCATCGCCCTTGGAGGTGTTCGCGCTGCCGCCGCCGGCAAGGTACCACTTCTCGAACCTCGTTTCGGGGAGCGGGTAGGTCTTTCCGTGCCGCCATTCGTCGGTGCCCATGACGAAGATACTGACGAGGGGCTCGTCGAGGATGCCGTTCTTGACGCCCTTGAGCCAGTAGTCGAACCATCGGAGGTAATCGCGTTGGAGGTCGATGATCGCGGTCTGGCCGAAGTCGCGGTCGCCGACGCGGCGATGGGGCTCGGCGGTGTGGCCCCACGGCCCGAGGACCAGCTTCTGGTTCGAATGGCGGTGTTCGCGCATGCGCAGGTAGTTGAGCTTGGTGCCTATGCCGTCACCGTCGAACCAGCCGGACTGGTGGAACACGGGCAGGTTCACGTTCTTCAGCCGGTCAAGGAAGCTCGCCTTCTCCCAATACTCGTCGTTGGTGGGATGCTGGATCCACTTGCGCCAATAGGGGTTCTCCTTGCCGAGCACGGCCTTGTCGAGATCAATGACGGGCAGTTGCCGGAGCAGCTTGTGGTATTTCTTTTCGCCGATCTCGCTCAGGGCGACGCCGGAAAGATCGGCGGTGGCCTCGGACTCGAGGATGTCAGCCCACCAGATGGCCCCAAGTATGAAAAACACGCCGTATTCGTAGGGGATGTTGTAGAACGGGTCCGGCGGTGCGACGTTGGGGATGATGGTGACCAGGTTGGGCGGTCGCTGGCTGGCCGCCCACCATTGGACCCAGCCGACGTACGAGCCGCCGATCATGCCCACTTTGCCGGTGGACCAGGGCCGCTTGGCGAGCCACTGAATCGTGTCGTAGCCGTCTTCGGGCTCGTGGATGAAGGGCTCCCACGTCCCCTCGGAGCCGAAGCGGCCGCGGCAATCCTGGATGGCCACGGCGTATCCGCGACGGGCGTAGTACATGGCCTGAAGCTCACCCATTTCCTTCTTGTAGGGCGTGCGGACGAGCATTACGGGAAACGGGCCGTCGGCATCGGGCAGGTAGAGGTCGGTGGCGAGGTTCACGCCGTCGCGCATGGGGACCATGACGCCGCGCTGCTCCTTGACCGTGAACGTCGGGGCCGAGAGCAGCGGGTCCTCGACGGTGGTCATGCGCAGCGACTCATAGCCCTCGCGCACGTAGGCGGCGTGTTGCGCGGGCACGTCCGCGAGGTAGATGCGCCCCGCTTCGTCCGCCCAAACGTGGATGTCCACGCCCGGTGCGCCGTAGACGTAGCGGACGAACGTCATGTCGCGGCCGCCGATGGCCCGGCCGACGGTCTCGGTCCGTTCCAAAGATCCCTGCATGAGGACCTGCGGAACGATGAACAACGGGAACGTCTGCTTACCGCCCTTGTCCCGGTCGTAGGCCCGCACGGCCTGGCTCATGAGCATGGGGGTGAGGTTCTCGAAGAGCATCGTGCCGGGTTTGAGCGTGATGGTCTCCGTCTTTTCCTTGAAGGTGATCTTCGCGATCGTTCCGTCACGTTTGACCTCGACGGGCCCCAGCGGAGTGGTCATGGACATACCCTGCCATAAACCGCCTTCGCCGCTTTCGATTCTCAACGTCGTCTCGATGCTCTGGCCGGCCATCGAGAGCGTGGCCTTGCCCTCGAACGTCCCGTCGGACTGCCAACGGCAGGTGCAGGTGGCGAGGCGCGACTCATTCTTGAAAAGGTTGAATACGCCCTCGTCGTCGATGCCGGAGACCGGCGCGGGCAGGCCGGCTTCCTCAGCCGCTTTCTTCGCCTCGTCCTCCTGTGCGTACGCCGCGGTCGTCAACGACAGTGCGAGGCACGGAAGCAGGCAGTGTTTGAGGTGCGAAAACCGACGATGTGGGCTCGACAGCGCCATGATCGGGTTCCTTTTGGCAGGGCCGGCGAACGGAGGGAGCGAAACGGACGCACGTTTCACCCCCGATCGCTACCGCCGTTGTAGCTCGCGGTTGCCTGGATCGCACGTACAACCCTTCACGAATCGGTGTGTTCTTGTCCGATGTGGGCTGATGTCCGTGACCGGACCTGACCCGCCCGAGCGATTAGCGTACCTGCGACGCCGGCGTGCATTTCGGCCTCGACGCCGTCACCACGGCTGCATTCCTGGAAGCGTTGGCTGACCGCGGCGCGGTCTGGTCGATCAACGACGGCGAGCCCGGCACTTGACCGAGCCTACCCCATCTCGCTATGCTATGGGGTGCGGGGAGCTTGCGGTCATCTGGCCGGCATGAAATTGGGCATGTGACGGAGTTGGCTCGGGGCCTCCGCCGGACGACGGGTAGTGGCCAATGCCCGTGTTCGCGTTCCCGGGTGTGACGACGCCCGGGAGGGATCAGGCCGGACGATGGCGACCGAAGTCCACATCGCGTCGTTCGGGTTGTCCCGTTTCAGAAAGGAGGTGGTCCGTGGGCTATTGCATAGGTGTGCTGCCGTAGGCAGCAGACGATGCTGCCTTTCGGCAGCTACGCAGAACTCGGCCCGCGCAACCGTCTAGCCGGTTGTCGCGGGCCACTTTTTTGCGCCCGGCAGGGTGGCACAGTCTGACACTGCAAGGCTATGGCGATGGTGCCATCGTGTGGCACTGTCCACGAGATCTGCATGGACGCGTGGCCTGCCCGGCCTTCAAGCCGGGCATGTTCGCCGCGAGCGCCGGCCGGGCCGCGGGTGGCATGCCCGGCGTTAAAGCCGGGCATGTTCGCTGCGTTTGGCACCCGGCCGCCGATCAGCCGCTGCCGAAGAAACATGTCCGCCTTTGGGGGCGGACATGCCACACAGGCCCGAGGAGCGTTGGGGGCGGCGGGTGGCATGCCCGGCGTTAAAGCCGGGCATGTTCGCTGCGTTTGGCACCCGGCCGCCGATCAGCCGCTGCCGAAGGAACATGTCCGCCTTTGGGGGCGGACATGCCACACAGGCCCGAGGAGCGTAGGGGGCGGCGGGTGGCATGCCCGGCGTTAAAGCCGGGCATGTTCGCTGCGAGTGCCACCACGGTGTCGTGCCGGA
>Ga0214472_10000251_pt1 | contig 69520 bp, 80 predicted proteins | sample RVTome_6_FD_207662 | JGI IMG/M metagenome (GOLD analysis project Ga0214472, IMG submission 207662) | Soil microbial communities from uranium-contaminated site in the Upper Colorado River Basin, Wyoming, United States - RVT140D175 | ecosystem: Environmental > Terrestrial > Soil > Contaminated >...
CTCTCCTAATCTTGACGCACGTTCCCTTCTTGCTTTCCCTAAGACGCGTGTGTAGTATTATAACAATCATACACATCTCGATTAGGAGAGCCTATGCGCACCAATATTGTGATCGATAACGGCCTCATGCGGCGGGCGATGAAGGCCACCGGTCTTTTGACGAAGAAAGCCGTGGTGGAGGAAGGACTTCGGACCCTCATCAAAATGAAGGGTCAAGCAGGCATCCGCCGTTTGCGTGGAAAGATCGCGTGGGAAGGTGATCTCGGCGTGATGCGGGAAAGCCGTATCAAGGCCGCTTCATGATCATTGTCGATACCACGGTATGGGTCGATTACCTTCGCGGGACACATGCTCCTCATGTCGAATGGCTTGAAGCCAATCTCACCAGTGAACGCCTCGGCCTCACGGATCTGATTCTGTGCGAGGTGTTGCAAGGTGTCACTGCGGATGACCAGTTCGATTCGGTTCAAGAGGAGCTTCTGAAATTCGAAGTTTATGAAACAGGGACTGTTGAATTAGCCATCGAAGCAGCTACGAACTATCGACGGCTTCGTGCTGCCGGGCGAACCGTTCGCAGAACGATAGATTGTCTCATTGCGACGTTCTGTCTGATTGAAGGTTACGCCGTACTCCACAATGACCGTGACTATGATCCGTTTGAAGATGTGCTTGGTTTGAAAGTTGTCCATCCTTAAAAAGGGAGCAGCGGTTCATGGATCAGCAACAATATCCCCGCAGTCCCAAAGCTTTGCTCGGCGGCATCGCACACTTGGGACGGTTTATCGACAAGATTCGCCTGCGGAATGCGGGCCAGATTAAGGACTACAACTACATCACAGTGGGGTTCGATAAGTACCTCATCGAATTTCTTGGGATTGATGCCAGGGCGTTTGAGGAGCAGGTGCTGGCCGGTGGGACGGATGAAGAATTGCTTGCCTGGGTGAAAGCCAATAGCCGCAAGCTGTCCGACCAAGAGATCGCACGATGGTCGCAGGGCTTGCTTGCTTCCGGCCCGAAGGATGATGCCGCCCGTCAGCGATTTCAAGGCCGCCTGCAAGGCATTGCCGAAAAACGCGGCGTGCCGGTCTTGTCTCTCCCGCCCGTTACCACCTGGGCGGACGTCATTGAGCTTGACGAAGATCGGCTCTAGTCGTTTGGCCATATGAGGCAAGATGGAGGGGAGAGCAGCCGTTCCGCCACAGTTTGTGCCTGCATCAACATGACAAAATGGCCTGCCCCGCATGTTCCCTCCATAAACAGAGGTACTTTTCGGCATGGATATGGCATCAAGCTTGCGATACTGTAGCGAGGGTGATTCGCTGCCTCGGTACTTGAACTTAACTAAGGGAGGATCAGCATGATCAAGACTGTCTCAATCATCACCGCAGCTGCGGTGCTCTTTGGATTCTCGAATCTCTTTGCCCAAGAGCCGGTTCTGACTCCACCCACTCCGACGACGGCTCCCGCTCCTGTCATGGAAGGGGAAATGAAGGGGGAAATACCTGAGATGAAGGAAGATGAGCACAAGGGCAAAGGCAAGGGAAAGCACAAAGGCAAAGGTCGTGGTAAAGGTAGTGACAAGCTGCGCGGTCTAGATCGGGCGGATGAAGCGTCCGGCGAGCATGGTAAACAGGGGCGTGAAAATGCCCGTAGTCGCGGAAAGCATGGCAAGAACTGAGCGGGATCTGTCGCGGTCGATGCCTTGTTTACATTGAGGAGGCGGTCGGTCCTGATGGGCCGGCCGATTTTTGTGTGTCGTGATGCAGAGCGGAAGGAAACTGTGCGCGTGAATTCTTACAACGCCGGCAGGGTCAGCAGCTTTTTCATTTCACAGTGAGCCATGACAACATCAGGCGCGCGCTGCAACGCTTCATAATAACTCCGCTCGAAACCGTCACCCAACTCGGAGGGCCGGATCAGCGCCCGCACTTCGGTCAATAGAATGGCGACGTCCTCGACGGTCAGTTCTTCCTCACCGTCCAACAATTCGTCGATCCGAACGACCATGTTGGAGAGGGGATGGAGCCAGGTAAACCAAGGATCGTTCATCACGAGTTGCAGCAATTGCCCCGTTGAATCGACGCGGCCATAGACCCGCTCAAATGTCAGCTGTTCGGCGACAATCAGGGCTTTGTGCAGGCCGAGCAATCCATGCCGCACGTCCGTGAGAGTCTGGCGGAGGGGACTGATTTGTCGGATGCGCGCTTGTTTCGACGAAGTGGCCATAGGGTAATTCTAGCAGGTCATTGGGAAAATGGAGGGTACGCGGGACATACCGTCATTTTTTCCGGGCTTGCTGTCACCTCTTATCGGACATCTTGGGCTGCTGCTGTAGTTGAGGCGGAACGAGGGGGGAGCGAACCCGAAGGAACGACGGGTTAGGAGCCCAGCCGGGTCCCGTAGAAGGAGAAGAGTTCTCCCGTGAGGTGGCCCATATCGTCGGGATCGGTTGGGATTTTTCGTCGCAGGTAGTCGTTGAGGACGCGGCCATTGGCGGTCTTGTGGACGTGGGGCAGGGCGAGATTCATACGGTAGCGCTCGATCGCATCCGCAACGCGACTGATGAAGATCACTGTGCCGTCCGGCTCGACCCGCTCCACCACGCCGACATGAGTCAGGGGGTCATTCAGTTTGCCGTCGCCGTTGAAATCCCATGTGTTATCGAAAAACACGAGGTCGCCGGGATGGACCACCGGCCCTTGATGAAGGGCGCCATGCCGACGCACATGGGCGTAGATGAGCCGGACGCCGTTCGCTCTGGGATCGCTTGCGTCGCTGCCCTCATAGAGATCGACGCCGTGTTCGAGGAAGATGGCTCGTGTGACACCGGCGCAGTCGTAGGCGATGCGCCGGCCCTTGCTCTTAATCGTCTTGGCGCCCACGAGCTTGGCGGCTGTACGCACAATCGCGGATCGGCTCGGCGCGAGTTTGGCGGATCGACAACAGGGACGCTGTTCCGGCACCGACACGCGAGGGTGTTCGACCGATGCCGATGTTTGAGGGGGTTCGACCGATGGCGATGCGTGAGCGTGCTCGACCGGTGCCGATGCACGAGGAGGCTCGACCGGTCGCGTAACACAGCCCGCAAGTATCGCGATCGCGATAGACGCCATGATGAAGAGGAATCGCATCGGCCTCACCGCACGTTGACGAACCGGCCTTGGGCCATCTCCCTGAGTTGATCGATATCTTCACGCCGTGTGACGGAGAGCGGCACTGTTTGGGTCAGCTCTTCGATCAGCAGATCGGTCGTCAGCGGCGTTTTCTGATGAAGGGCTCGATAGAGGGCCGCCACGACCGCTTGTTCGATCTCGGAGCCGCTGAAGCCGTCGCTGGCGCTGACGATCTTGACTAAGTCGAATGTCCGGCTGTCCTGCTTGCGGAGGCCGAGGTGAATCTTCCAAATCGCTTCTCGTTCGCCGTCATCCGGCAGGTCCACGAAAAAGATTTCATCGAATCGGCCTTTGCGAAGGAGTTCGGGGGGAAGCGAGGAAAGATTGTTGGCCGTGGCCACGACGAAGACCCCTTGTTTTTTCTCCTGAAGCCACGTGAGGAATGCGCCGAACAGCCGGCGGCTCAAGCCTGCATCGGCTTCGCCGCTTCCTCCGCCGGCCACCAGCGCCTTTTCAATCTCATCGATCCAGAGGACAATCGGCGACAATGACTCGGCCATCTTGATCGCCTTGCGGAAATTTTTTTCAGATTCACCGACGAACTTGTCAAATAACCGGCCGGCGTCCAGTTTCAGGAGCGGAAGCCGCCATTCCCGTGCGATGGCTTTGGCGGCGAGCGATTTGCCGCAGCCCGGTACGCCCACGAGCATAATTCCCCTGGGGGGTGTGAGATTGAGGGCTTTGGCCTCTTCGGTAAATCCGACTTGTGCACGGTCCAGCCAGGATTTCAGATTCACGAATCCGCCCAATTCGAACCGGTTGTCTTCCGACGGATAGTATTCAAGCAAGCCGCCTTCCTTGATTGCCTGCACCTTGCGCGTCAGGATCTTCTGCACATCGTTGGCAGAGAGTGTGCCGTCTTCGACGACGCATTGCGTGATGACCTGCCGAGCCTGATGGAGGGTCAGCCCTTGCAAGGCGCGGAGGATAGCCTCACGCTCGTCGGCCGACGGGCCATGGTGTGCCGCTTTGGAGGTGCTCATGGAGCCGAGGATGCTCTGGACGCCGGTCGTCGATCGAGGCCGACGAGGCGAGGTTCTCGGACTGAGCGATTCCAAGACACTCCGGAGCATGGTGTGCAGCTCGTTCCGATCCGGCAGTTGCAGCTCAAGCCGGACGGCGGTCTTTTCGACATCGAGGGGCAGGGTGATGGGATGGCCGGTCAGCACGCAGGTCGCCCGTGAGCGATTATAGATGGCCGCGACTTCTCGGAGTTGGCGGGCGACGGCGGCATCCTGTAAATGCGGCGTGAGATCCTTGAGCCAGAAGACTGCTTCTACCGTCAAACTTTGCAGATGTTGCAGGACTGCCAGAGGTGTGGCTGTCATTCTACTGAGCGCCGGTCCGTCGTCGGCGCGGGTGAGCCCTCTGGTGACGGACCATTCGAACAGCGGCATTCGCTCTTGCGCCGCAACCGATTGCAGCAATGCCAGCACCCGCTCCTCTTCCACCGTTTCAATCACGATCAGCGGGTGAGAAGAACGGATCAAGGTGCGGAGATCGTGGACACTGGTTGACAGAGCCATCGGGGAGCAATGCTAGCATGATGCCTGCGTCTGACCAAGGAAAGGGAGATTTGCTGCGCTAGGGGGCAATGGAGGCCGATGATCTCGCGCAGCGAAAGCCAACGGTTGCAGCGCGTTGATCCGGCGGTAATCCGTTGCGGGTGGCGGTTCTGAGCATGGTGGCATAGCTCTTCCACGACCCGCCCCGCAGGGTTTTGTAACGGCCGTTCGTCGGTCCGGTGGGATTCCGTTCCGGCATATACGCATAATAGTCGAGACCGAACCAATCCTGCGCCCATTCCGCGACGTTGCCCGCCATATGCCGGAGTCCATAGGGGCTTTGGCCATCGCGATGCGAATCGACCGCGGCCAAGATCGGAATCTCATGCACGTGATGTTGGCCAAACATCGCGTGCTGAAGGTCCGGAGCCGCGGTGCCCCAAGGAAACAGATTGCCGTCCGGACCACGCGCTGCTTTCTCCCATTCCGCCTCAGTCGGCAGTCGTTTGCCCATCGCGGTGCAGAAATTCTTAGCGTCATGCCAGGTTACATAGAGAGCCGGCCAGCGTGTCAGTGTCTGGTCGGAAATCGAGTGAATGGTGATGACGTGCCAGATCAGCTTCTGGAGCTCATCCGGAGGATGTTCGTTCCGCTTTTGTAAGAACGCCACGTATTCACCGAGACTGACCTCGTCGCGATCGATCTCGTACGTATCGAGCCAGACCCGGTTCTGCGGCAGCTCCGTGTCGTCAAACTGGGTCCAGTGTCCGTACGGGTCGTTGTCGACCCGCTTGCTGCCAAGGAGAAACGATCCGGCTGGGATGGTGACCACAGGAGCGGACTGTGCTAACGCGGCGATGGCGAGAAGATGGCGGGCAAGTTCCTGAGAGGGTTTCCGGCCGGCCGACGCGGCCAGCGCGGTCACGGTCACGAATGAGAGAAGGAGTGTAGCGAGGAGGAGGGCAAAGCGGCGCAACATTACATCTTGCTCGGAGCCTTGAGCGCGTTGTTGATTTCGCCGATCAGACGCCGTTCGATCTCAGCCGTTTCTTCGGCGCTCACGCTCAGGATGCGCCCGCCTTGCGCGACTTTTTCAAATTCCGCCTTCACGCTGAGCTTGGTGACATTGGCTGGAAGAGCCTGAAGCGAAATGAGATATTGGTTTCTGAACCCTGCCACTTCAAGCGAAGCGGGATTCGAGACCTTGCGTTCCGTAACATAGACGACCTTTTGGTCGGTCTTGACGCTGACCTTCAAGTGATAGCCGTTCCGCGCCAAGGCCTCCTCTACAACCTTGGTGAGGGAGCCTAGGGGGCGGGTGAGCGTATCGAATTGCGCGCCCTTTTCGTCGACCTTGAGGTTCTGGGCGGCTTGCGCCGCCGCAGTCCGGTGGATTTCCGCACTCATGTGTTTGGCCTGAATGAGCTGGGCTTCCAGTTGGTCGGTGAGGTGCTTGGTCTCCACCTCAGCCGCCTCAGTCGCCTTCTTCGCATCGCGGAGTTCTTGATTGAGGAGATCAATCTGCTGCTGCATGACTTTGTTCCCGTCTTGCAGCGAGCTCAGCAGGGATTCTTGCTTCGTCACCTGCTTTTTCAGCGCGTCATTCTCGGCTCGAAAGGGCGAATCGTCCGGTTTGCAGCCGGTGGTCGCGAGGCATAGCGCAATGGTTCCGATCCACACGGACCACCGGTTTGAGCAAGTCTTGTCGCGCATGCCACGGCCCTCCCAAATAGTTTTTGATTATCCACGCTTCAGATCGACTTGTCCACGCCGTATTCTTGCAGTTGACCGTCCCCGTGCCCGCGGCTATGCTCCGTTCATGATGAGCACTGTGGCGGCGCTGGTTCTTACCGTGCTTACGTGTCTTCCCGCGCAGGAGTTTCTTGCCGTGAAAGAAGGGCGTGGTGCTTCGGATATTCCCGTCGATGATTATGCGCTGTACGATCAAGTGGTCACGAAAAAGTTCTTGACCTCGAAGACGCAGTTGGTGGTGCTCGAGCGCATGACAGTGGCTCGGCTCTTGCCGAATCAGGAGGAGCCGATGACGATCACGCTGTTCCAAGAGCAGGGGTACTTCAACGGCGATCTGCCGCTGGATCTTGTTCGGGACTTTATCGGAGCCAACCATGAGCCCAGCCGGCTTGAAGGCCGTTTTCAGTTTGGCGTCCGCTATCGATTTGTGTCTGGGAATACCATCGAAGAACCGGAGGTTATGGTGTTTCTTCCTGTGAGGAGCGTCCGTGTGGTGCAGGCACAGGCTGTCCCCGTGTTGGATCGGCTGGCTTTCTCTCGGGTGGGACGGACCTTTCGGAACGACCAGGCGCTTCTGTATGTTGAAAACACGCGCCCCGATGAGACCGGCGCCGGATTGCTGGTGTGGTTCCGCCGACAGGGACGAGAGTGGACGATCGTCGATACAGAAGTGGTCTGGACGGCCCGTGTTCAGGAGGGTGGCGACGGCCCGCTGCTTGCGCCCTGAGGGCGTTCGACGGTAGCATGCCCGTGCCATGGCCATGCTGATTCGGAAAACCTTCTCGGTCCCTCCTCTCGGATGCAACTGCTCAATCATCGGCGATCCGGTTACGAAGCAGGCTATTGTCGTCGATCCCGGTGGGGCGCACGAGCGCATTCTCCAGGAAGTCCGGCAACTCGGACTCATCGTCAGCCATGTCCTCCATACCCATGCCCACTTCGACCACTTTCTCGCATCTGGCGAAATGAAGAAGGCGACAGGGGCGACGTTGTGTCTTCATCAGGACGACCTCGATCTGTGGGAGAACCTCGAAGTACAGTGCCGGATGTTCGGCGTGACGTATGCGCCTGTGCCGATGCCGGACTACTGGTTGAAGGACGACGAGAAGCTGCTGGTCGGGCACGTATCCATGATCGCCCTCCATACGCCCGGCCATACACCCGGGTCGATGAGTTTTCACGTTCCAGACGACAAGCTTGTGCTGGCCGGGGACACCCTGTTCCGCGGCAGCATCGGGCGCACCGATCTCTGGGGCGGCGATTTCGATGCCATCGAACAATCAATCAGGGAGCGGCTCTATACGCTCGATGATGCGACGGTTGTGGTGACCGGGCATGGGCCGGAAACCGAAATCGGGTGGGAGAAGAAATCGAATCAATTCGTTCGTCTGTCGTAGCACGCTGTTGAAAACGATTCTGGCTCGATCTGAACACAAGATTGATAGCCGATGAGTTCAGAGTCGTACGTTGAGGGTCTGAACGATGTGAAAACGAAGCTGGCGGGATTTTTCAACATCCTGTTCGGTCATCAGCCACGGAGGTCTGTATGACTCAGGTCAGCCGGTTGATGCTCTCGTGTGTGCTCCTGTTTTCTTTGTTCCTCTCCCCGAGTCCGTCCGTCAGTCAGACTGTGCCGCCGCCGTCGGATCAGATCACGATTGCCGACGTGACAGTCCGCATGTCGGATCACGGTCCAGTTGTGCTCCTGCACGCAGAAGACCGAGTGATTCCAATTTTTGTCGACGTGACGGTGGCGCTCTCGATTCAAGGTGCGCTCAACGGCGAGCGGCTGGCTCGCCCCATGTCCCACGATTTGATGCGTGCGATCCTGGATGCCTATGGCGGGAAGGTGTTGCGCACCGTCATTACGCTGAAGGGTGGCATCTATTATGGCGCGCTGACTGTTGCGGTACAAGACCAGGTGAAGACATTTGACAGCCGGTCGTCCGATTCAATCGCGCTCGCCGTTCATTTCAAGGCGCCGATTTTGGTCGGAAGGGATCTCTTGGAGTCGGCGGGAACGATTTCGGAGAAGGCCTCAGGAACGGAGTTGTAGAATTATTCTTTTGCCATGCGCTCGTTGAGTCGTTCGAGGCGCTTCTGGGTGGACCGCTTGATGAAGGTCATGTTCTCGGCGAGGTGTTGCTGGCCGGTGATCTTCCCTTCATCGCGCCGATTCTGTTGGTCGAGTCCGAACTGGGCAATGAGCGGCCCGTCTTCCTTGTTGAGCTCTTTCCAAATCTCGGTGCAACGCTGCTGCTTGACTGCCGGATACTTGTCACAGGGGGGATCGACGGCGTTGGCAGAAGAAACTGCGGGGATGGCCAGGCACAGCAGGATGGCCGAGAGGCTCCAACGAGATATGACCACAATCATCTCCACGTGAATGGCTGTTCGTTCGACACCGCACCATACCACAAGTCGCGTCGTTGCACAGACTCTTGAGATCTACGATCGGGATGCGCGCCTCTTTCTCACGCGCTGGGGAACGCCGCGGTACAAACGGCCAGTGCTTCTCGATGAGTGGCTGACGCGTGTACCCACCAGCGGGGTTCTGCTCGATCTGGGCTGTGGGGGCGGGCAGGACACGCGTTATCTCAGCGCTGCGGGCTACCGGATCATTGGCCTGGATCGTACCAGGTCTCTGCTTCAGTTCGGGAAGGCATGCGCTCCGTCCGTGCCGTTCATCCTCGCTGACATGCGATCGCTTCCTGTTCGGACCGGCAGCCTGGACGGCATCTGGGCTGCGGCGTCGCTCGTGCACCTGCCGAAGGCGGTTGCGACGGAGGTCTTGGTCAAGTTGCGTCATTGCCTGCGACCGGGAGGAGTGCTGGCCGCAACGGTGACCTATGGGACCAGAAGCCGGATTCTAGAGCGCGGATGGATTCCAGGCCGGTACTTTGCTCGATGGAGCAAGGCCGAACTCGCGCGCGCCGTGCGCCGTGCGGGATGGGACATCGTGGCCCTGCGTGTCGTCAGCAATCGGGAGCGCAAAGGTCGGTGGATTAATCTAATTGCCCGACGAGGAGGGGCGTAACGCCGTTGGGGCCACCCGGGAGTCTTTGTTGATGAGGGCCTCTTCTTCCTTTTGCCCGATGGGTCTTCTTTTGGGGACCCATGTGTTTCCTGTTCGTGCGAGTTCTTCCTTCGCGCCTAAGAACCAGGCATCAAAGGTTCCTTCAGAGTTGGATGCATTATGGCCCCGAACAGGTCTCAGGTATTCACGACTTCCGTTTTGATCAGTCGCAACAAACCAGCGATATCGTATCTTTACATCTCGACGGTCGCTCGTACAGGCAATCCCATCGGCGTTCACCTTGATGTCTCGAAAGATTCCATGTTGTTCGATAGGAGGACAGGAGGGATTTTCATATTGAAGCGCAATCCAGCCTCGTTCCCCTGGAGGTACTTCCCACCACTCAGGCCATCCTAATTTGCCTTGGATCGCAGCGATCAAAAAAGTGGTACCAAAGCCAAAGATCGCGATACATGCGACCAAGGTAAGAAAAACCCGTAATCGATTCATGACACCATCCCTCTCGATTGCGTTGGGATATTTCGTCGTCGACGTTCTGCTGGTATTTTTGAGAATTGTCCGGCGGTCTGTGACGTTCCAGGTCAGAGCTTCATCGCCGCGTTCACCTCGGTGAGCGTGGCGCGCGCGACATGAGAGGCTCGTCGGCTGCCGTCCTGAATGATGTCGTCGATGCGCGAGGGGTGATTCGTCAACGCGGTACGCGCCTCCCACATCGGGGCCATCCGCTCGACCATCCGATCAGCAACCAGTTTCTTGCAGTCGATGCAACCGATAGCGGCGGTTCGACAATCCTGATTAATCTGGTCTTGGACCGGTTGCGGTGAATAGATTTTGTGAAATTCGTAGACCGGACAGACGTCAGGATTACCCGGATCGTTTCGGCGCACGCGTGCCGGATCGGTCACCATGGTTTTGAGCTTCTGACGAACGACCGGTTCGGCGTCCGAAAGGTTGATCGTATTGCCGTAGCTCTTGCTCATTTTCCGGCCATCGGTGCCCAGCACTTTGGGAAACTTTGTCAAATATTCCTTGGGCTCAGGGAAGACCGGCGTCTTGTACATATCGTTGAATCGTCGGGCCAGCTCCCTCGTCAGTTCGAGGTGGGGGAGCTGGTCTTTCCCCACCGGCACGACGTCGGATTTATACAACAAGATATCGGCGGCCTGCAGGACCGGGTAGCCGAGAAAGCCGTACGTGCTGAGGTCTTTCTCTTTAATTTCTTCCCGCTTTTCTTTGTAGGTTGGATTGCGCTCCAGCCAGGAGACAGGGGTCATCATCGAGAGGAGTAGATGCAACACCGCATGTTCCGGGATGCGGGACTGGATAAAAACGGTGGAACGCTGAGGATCGATGCCGGCGGCGAGCCAATCGATCAACAGTTCCCGCGTGAACTCACGGATGCGGCTTGTGTCGGCATAGTTGGTCGAGAGGGCATGCCAATCGGCGACGAAGAAGTAGCAGTCATATTGTTCTTGCAGGGTTTTCCAGTTTTCCAATGCTCCTAGGTAGTTGCCGAGATGCATGAGTCCACTGGGCTGCATGCCGCTGAGCACCCGTTTCCGTGGTGCCGTCATTCTCCGACTCCTGGGCCGAGGCCGAGCGCGGTCGACAGGATCGTGCCGGAGAGGCCCGAGGCGAATATGCTGGCCGTGCGGAGTATCTGTAACTCGTTGTCGAACATAATGAGGCCCATCAAGATCAGCATCCCGTAGGGTTCCAGGCGCGCAAAAATCATTGCGGTTTTGGCCGGGAGCAGGCACGTCATGATCCGGCCGCCGTCGAGCGGCGGGATTGGAAGCAAATTGAACAGCGCGAGAAACACGTTGATCATGACGGAATACAAGGCCATAACGGCGATCGGACGCAGAAACATGGTCGTCACGAGACTCGATGAGGGATCGTCGACAGCCGTCTGCCGGATGGACAGGGTCGGATTCAGCGTCATGAGGAGGACAAACAGCAACGCGCTGGCCACCGCGAGCAGAAGGTTCATCCCAGGCCCCGCCGCCGCTACGAGCGCCATGTCGCGCCGAGGGTTATACATATTGCGGGGATTGATCGGAACCGGTTTCGCCCAGCCCAGCAGAAAACCGCCTGGAAGGATCAAACAGATCAACGGCATGATGATGGTGCCGAGCGGATCGACGTGGGCAAGGGGATTCATAGTGAGCCGCCCTTGCAGTTTGGCGGTCGGGTCACCACACTTCTCGGCGATCCACCCGTGCGCATATTCATGGAGCACCATGGCGAACAGAAGGGGAAGCCCCATGTAGGAGATCGTATGGAGGATCTGTGGAAGTGAATTCATTCCGGATCGGCCTTAGTCCAGTTGCACGAATTTACCTTGTTTCACCTGCAGAAGAAAGAGCGGCCGGTGCAAGGTGCCGTCTGGTCCAAAGCCGGCTGGCCCGGCGAGTGTAGGCAGGTCTCGCTGGGTCATCAGGAATTCCTGGATCGCTTCTCCCGACGTTGCGCCCCTGCGGATCCCTTCGATCACCACCCTCGCCGCGTCATATCCCTGCATGGTGAAGAGCGAGGGAGTGGTTTGGAAGCGCTTGTGGTATCGCTGGACAAAATCCTGCACGGCGGGGTTTGGACTGTCCACAAAGAATCCATCGACGAACGTTGCGCCGTCGACTGTTCGATCGGCGGTGCGGGCGAAGTCCTGCGAGTTCCATCCGTTCGTCCCGAGCAGTGGGACTCTCACGTCATGGAATGCGAGCTGTGCCGCGATCAGGCCGATTTCCATAGAGCGACTCGGGATGAACATTGCGTCAAACCCCGGAGTATAGAGAACCCGCTTCTCGTTTCGATTGAACGGCTTGCCGGCCGGCCGTGACGGATCGACTGGAACGGCGAGTCCATACTGCTTGAGATCCTCGGCTTTGAGCCGCATGATTTGGGGACCGAAATCCGTTTCGCCTTCCTTGAAGGACTCGATGGCGATGACTTCTCCGTCGTGCCGCCGAACTTCCTGTGCGAACAGTCGTGCGAGTTCTCGCCCGTAGACCGTATCAGGATGGAGGATGCAAAACCGGCGATAGCCTTGCTCATTTGTGGCGTAGGCTGCGATGCGTTCAGCCTGCAGGGTGTACGTCAGTGAGGTGCTGAACAGGTAGTTGCCCAGCCGGCGGACGTTTGGGAGCGTGGCTGCCGGTGTGATCAACGGCACCCTGGTTTTTTGCGCCATCTCCGCCATGACCGGGAGGTTCTTCGACAGCATGGGGCCGATGACAACCAACGGACGATCGTCGTTGAGGAGCGCCGAGAGATCATCCAGGAAGCCCTGACGGTCTGCATCGTGGTCCTTGACAATCAGTCCGATAGACGGTGTGCCGGCCTGCTCGCGCGCGCGCTCGACTGCGAGCTGGATGCCTTCCAGGACATCGTTGGCGAAGGAGGCCAGGCGTCCTGACAGTGGAAGGACTGCCGCGATGAAATACTGATTCGCTTTCAGCTTGGTCTTTAAGAGCGCCAGCGACTCACTGGCTTTGGGGCCGTGGGGATGAGCGGGAAAGGCAGTGAGAAAATGTTGGGTTTCTTGTTCCGCCAAGTGGTCTTCGCCGCGCGCGGTATAGTAGTCGATAAGGCGAATGGACGCGAGGTCGCCGGGATAGGACCGTGGGTATGCGTTCCGTACACGGATCAGAGCTTTCCGGTCGAGCTTCTCCGCGATAAACTCACGAACCTGCTCACGCGTTTCCACCGTCTGTTCGTCCGAACTGCCGGCCATTCCCTCCAAGAGCGTATGAATAGCCCGTACAAAATCCTTCTTTTGAGCCAAACATTCTGCGGTCAGTTTCAGCGCTTCGCGTTTGGTGTCATCATCTTGAGAGGTGGCGCGGACTTGAGCCAGTAACGGCAAGCCCACATCCACATTGCCCATAGCAGCATGCGTGCGGGCCAACATGAGCTTGCCCCGGTCCACCAGATCGGACGCGGGGAATTCTACTTGAAGTTGGTTCAAATACCTGAGTGCTTCAGAGTAATCTTTCATGCCATAGAGTGCGGCGCCGAGAAGCAGATACGTGTCATCCAGGTGCTCGGGGCGGGGAGAGGTCGTAAGAAATCGACGCAGCGCCGTCGCGGCGGACTCCGGGTCGCCCTTCTCGATGAGTTGTTTCGCCTGCCCCAGCAGCGGTGGGTTGGGGACGGTGCCCTTTGTGGGGTCCGCCGCATCACCGGAACTCGGTGACGCGAGGTCTGTGCCGAGCAGTACGGCGAGAAATACGACGCCGAAGAGACGTGGCCAGCCTGAGAAGGTGTGGGGGGCGTGTCTGTAGGGGAGCATTGCGTTTGAACGGCGATAGTCTATTCAACGTACCGACTGACTAGTATCGGAAAGGGTGCGGGGTGTCAAGGAGAAGCACGGTGGTTTCATTGTGTTCGCAAAAGGAGTTGGCTATAGTTCGTTCGTTGCCGCCGTGCGTGGGTGATGAGTGAATCTGCCTGGATCTCTAGAGTTTTCACAAACGGATGGCTATGGCCGATTCAGTATCTCCGATATTAGATGCTCTTGCGGAACGTTATCTCAGCCATCTGCGCGTTGAGGGCGGTTTGGCAACCAACACGCTCGAGTCCTACCGGCGAGATCTCACAAAGTTCCAGCAGTACTTGGCGCAGCATCGGCTCCGAATGAGCGATTCCATTTCGCCGCAGATCGTGGTCGCGTTTCTCGCTTCGCTCAAACAGAAGCCGCTCGCGGCCTCGTCCATTGCCCGCATGCTCTCGGCGATGCGGGGTTGGTTTCGCTTTCTGGCTCGTCAGGAACATGCGGAGAGGAATCCCCTGCGCGATCTTGCGGTTGCGCGCCGGCCGGTTCGGTTGCCGAGAACGCTGACGATGCCGGAAATCACGGCGTTGCTGGACTTGCCCGTGCGTGCTGCTGCCGAGGATTACCGTGACCGTGCGATGTTGGAATTGCTCTATGCGTCCGGCCTCCGCGTCTCGGAACTCGTCGGGCTTGGTGTGTCGCAGATCGACCTGAACGTGGGCTGCTTGCGGGTCATGGGGAAAGGCGCCAAGGAGCGAGTCGTGCCGATGGGGCAAACGGCACGGGACGTGCTGGCCGAATATGTGGAGCATGTGCGTCCGACCCTGCTAAAAGGCCGACCGTCGCGCGCACTGTTCGTCTCACGGCGTGGACGCGTACTGACGAGGCAGGCGTTTTGGAAATTGCTGCGGCAACGTGCACAGCGCGCTGGGATTGCAAAGCCGATCTCACCACATATGCTACGACATTCCTTTGCGACGCATTTGCTCGAAGGCGGGGCTGATCTGCGCGCGGTCCAGGCGATGCTGGGCCATGCCAATATCGCGACGACACAGATCTACACCCACGTGGAGCGCAGTCGGCTGAAGCAGGTTCATCGACAGCATTTTCCGCGGCAGACCAGTCGACGGCAGTCTCGTACATGAACTAGTATGGGCCTGTTGAGTCGCGCGCTACGCATGTGCGAAAAAGAGGAAGATGTCTGCAAGAAGAGTGCGAGAACTGGTTGACAAGCCGGTAGGGACTTGATACCCTCCGCCGAGGTTGTTAAGAAAATCGGGCGGATAGCTCAGATGGGAGAGCGCTGCCCTTACAAGGCAGAGGTCACAGGTTCGATCCCTGTTCCGCCTACCATCAGAGTCACGAGTCACTGGTACGCAGACACAGAACGAGCAAATCCGTAGATCATACAGTTCACGTGTAGAGTTCGGGACTTGACCGACGACCATACATATAGTCTTGTCGTTCCGATCTTCCGCCATACGTAGACGTTAAGGGGCCGTCGTTCAGCCTGGTTAGGACGCCAGATTGTCAATCTGGAGGTCGCGGGTTCAAATCCCGTCGGCCCCGCCATTTTCTCCAGTGTTTGATACACTCCATTATCACCACGCGGTGTAGTGAGTAGAGGAGGGAGAGCCTAGACTCGTATGTTTCAAGCTGGTCCTATGGGACTTATTGGCTCGCTCGGAGTCATTTCCAAGGTTGTTCTGTTTCTTCTCTTCTGCTTTTCCGTCATTTCCTGGGCCATCATCCTCTACAAGTGGGCGGCTTTCCGTGCGGCCGACTCGGAGGACCGCCGATTTATGGCGGTGCTCTCTAAGGCCAAAGATGTGGAGGAAGTGACGCGGCATGGACAACGTACGACCGGGAGCCCCTGCGCAAAAATTTTCCACGGCGTCGTTGACCGGTTAGGCCGTGCTCCTGGAGACAGGCGAGACTCGCATGATGGCGCCGGCGGAGCCCCTGAGTTTGATCGGCATATTATGGAGCGGGCGGCGGCGCATATTGCCCAGGGCCAAATTGCCAAGCTGGAGTCGTTCCTGCCGTTTCTTGCCACGACCGGGAACATCAGTCCGTTTGTGGGTTTGCTGGGCACTGTGATGGGGATCATCGATGCGTTCCGAGAAATCGGCACGCAAGGCACGGCCAGTATTTCTGCCGTGGCGCCAGGCGTTTCCGAAGCCTTGGTTGCGACCGCGGCCGGATTGTTTGCGGCGATTCCCGCCGTCATCGCCTACAACTATTTTCTGACGCGTATTCGGCGTACTGCGTTCCGCATGGATTCCGTGGTCGTCGAACTGCTGGCATTGCTTCCCGCAAAAACGAAGCCGATTCCTGTGGGAGCGAAGGGATGATTCTCGAGACCAGGCAACGTCGATTTTTGGCGGAAATCAATGTCATCCCGCTTGTCGACGTCGTGTTGGTGTTGTTGGTGATCTTTATGGTGACGGCACCGATGCTCTATCGTGGGATGGACATCAAATTGCCGACTTCTGCGTCGAACACAATCAAACCGGAAATACGTGCGGTCCTCACGATCGAAAAAGACCAACGTCTCTATCTCGATAAAGATCAGGTGAGCCTCGTCCAACTGGAACGAAAGCTGCGCGTGCTCAAGGAGGAGCATGCGGATGTGTCGCTATATCTCCGGGCTGACCGCGACGTGCCGTATGGGGTGGTGGTCCAGGTGATGGACGGAGTGAAAAAGGCCGGTATCGAGAAGATGGGCATGGTGACCGATCCGACGGGACCGGAACGCGTCACAGATATGGCAACGCCGCCGCGAAAAAAATAGGGTGCGGAGGAATCTATGGTTCAGGCATCCGCATCAGCAGGCCTATGGTTGGATGACGAGTGGCAGGCGAATCTCACTCGTCGTTTGAGACGCGCGGTGGTGGTTTCTCTCGCGTTGCATCTGGGAGTGCTGGTCGTCGTGGCGTGGGTTCGGTTGCCCCAGCACGGAGAACGGCCATTGGCGTCCATCGAAATTTCTCTCGCAAGTATGCCCACTCCGCCGGTCAAGGTGATCGAACTTCCAAAGAGCCAACCAAAAACGGTGGATCAGCCGAAGCTTGCTCCCTCTGCGAAGATCGCTCCAAGACCTGCTCCGGCAGTGCCGGTGAAGCCGTCGAACGATGTCATGCGTGACGTGATGAAAGGTATCGAATTGCCGCCGGAGGCCCCTCAATTTGGAGACTTCAGTCCGACGGAGAAACCAAAAAAATCGCAGCTTAAACTGCCGGATGTTCCGGTGGTCTCCGAGACGAAGAAGCCCGTCAATCGGCCACAGGAACTCTTGCAGCGATCTTCGCTGACCGAAGATTTGAATAAAGAACTGGATGAGGAGTTCAAGAAGATCAAAAAGATCGAGCTTTCTAAGCCAATGCAAGCGGAGATCGCGCCAAAGCCTCTTCCCCAAGTTGAATCGAAGGCTCCGAGCGTGAAGGCGGTCGACACCACGCTCAAAGTACCGGGGATGGCTCCCGGGTCGAATGCGTATCTTGGGCGTGTACGCCAAAGAATCAGCAGTTATTGGAATGCGCCGCCTGTGGATGCGTCCGGCCAGGCGTACGTCGTTATTGTGCAATTCAGACTTCATCGGAACGGGTCGGTGACTGGAGTGGCGATCGAACGGTCCTCTGGAAATGAGTACTATGATTTGGCAGGGAAACGAGCGGTTCTCAGTGCGATCCCATTGCCTGTATTTCCTTCCGAGTTGACGGAATCCTATTTCGACGCCCATTTCACGTTCACAGTTGGCGAGGCACACGGGTAGATGATGACGTTTCGAGCCGTCGTAGCCATGAGCCTCTGTGTGTCGGTCGGACTGGCCTGGATCATCGAATCCGGTGCGGCCGATGTGTTTCTGGAAGCGACCAGACCGGACTTTCAGAAGATTCCACTGGGAGTTGCCGGGATTGCGAATAGTGGCGGGTCGGAGTCTCTTGAAGGAAAGATTAAGCTGGGCGGCCGCATCGAAGAAGTGCTCAAGGCGGACGTGCGCCGGTCCCTGGTTTTTGCTCTCGTCGATTTGTCCAGTATCGGGTTTAAGATGAGCAATTTTGGGGCAGGGCCTGACCCTGCATTCAAGCAGGTCGCTGAGCATGGAGTGTCCGTCATTGTCTGGGGCAGGGCGGGGATGAAGAATGGGGACAAGGACCCGGATGTCAATATGGACGGCTATGTGTATGATGCGGGTAGTGATGAAGTGGTCGGCGGCAAACGATATGTCGGGTCCACCTCCGTGGTTCGGCTGATGGCGCATCGGTTTGCCGATGAACTTGTGTTTCGGTATACGGGAGAGCCAGGTATTGCGCGGACGAAGATCGCGTATGTCTCGGAGCAGGGGGCAGCCCGTGAATTGTTTGTGATGGATTACGACGGATATGAGCCGCGCCAGTTGACGTCGGACGGATTTCTGAATCTCATGCCGCGATGGTCGCCGGACCGCCGGTTTTTGGTGTTCACGGCATACCGCAATCGGAACACGCAAGATATCGACATGATTGAACTGGCAACGGGGAAGCGTTGGACGCTCGTGTCGTTGGGCGGACTGAATATCACACCGGCGCTGTCTCCTGATGGGAATTTCCTGGCGTTTGCATCCAGTTATGAAGGAAATTCAGAGCTCTACCGGCTGGATACACGCACAAAGGCTCTTCAGCGGCTGACCGTCAATGCTTCCGGAGATCTGTCTCCCTCGTGGTCGCCCTCTGGCCGTGAACTTGCATTTGCTTCTGATAGGAGCGGGGGGCCGCAGATCTTCCTCATGAGCGGGGATGGCTCTAATGTGCGCCGGTTGACATTTGAAGGAGACTATAATGCTGCGCCGGCCTGGTCTCCTCGTGGAAATTGGATCGCCTATGTATGCCGGACTCCGAAGAAAGAATACAAATTATGTTTGGTCACACCAGACGGCCAAAAGCATGTGCAATTGACTGCGGGGCCTGGGGTTGACGATTCTCCGTCCTGGTCTCCGGATGGACGGCATATCGTGTTTAGTTCTACGGCCGACGGGAAAAGCCAGATCTACATGATCAACGCCGATGGCAAAGATCTCGAACGCATTACGTTTACCGGAACACACAACAGCGCACCGGCGTGGTCACCGGCGTCGTAATTTTAAGGTACGGGTATTGAACAACAATGGTCCCCACTGTATGAAAGAGGGGACGTCTCATCATAAGGAGGGAATCGACAATATGAAAAGGTTACAATCAACAATCTGTTTGCCGTTGATCCTCGGAATGATCGTGCTGGGAATGGCAGGATGTTCCAAGAAGGCCGTCCAGTCCGGTGGAGACACCCAGTCTTCGCAACCGGGTATGGCCAAAGACGGGGCCAGTCCGAGTTTCCCCGACACCTCGCTTTCCGGGCGAGACGCATCGAGCGGACTGCGCGGATTGGATAAGAATCCATCCGAGGAGCGCGTCGGCGGCAATACCTTAATGGCCAAGGCGGATCCAGACAGCGCCAGCCGCCAGATGGATGAAATCCGCGCCGAACAGTCCGCCTCGGCTGCAGCCGGATTACGGGATGTCTTTTTCGCCTATGATAGCTTTTCAATTTCAGAAGAAGGACGTCAGGCCCTGTCCCGTAACGCAGAATGGATGAAATCGAATCCAAGTGCGCAATTGAAAGTAGAGGGACACTGCGACGAGCGGGGCACCTCGGCCTATAACTTGGTGTTGGGTGAGAAACGCGCCAAAGCTGCCCGGAACTATCTCGTCGAGCTTGGCGTGGCCGCCAATCGTCTGGCGGTCGTGTCGTATGGCAAAGAGCGTCCATTCTGCAACGAGCGTGCAGAGTCGTGCTATGCGCAGAACCGCCGCGGGCATGTGGTTATCAAGACGGGTAAGTGAAGGAGAGCGGTCGTGTTGCTCGCCGGATGCTGCATGTGGTGCGTGTGGTGATAGAGGAGAGTTCTGAGTTTCTATGCGTGCGCGGTCAAACCACATGGGGGTAGAACTTCAACGGCAAGCGAGGTGCGCTGTGGCTGTGGTCATCGTTGTCTTGTTGGCATTCCTGTCTGGGTGCGTTGCGCAACAGGCTGATTTGAAACAGACTGAGAAAGTTCTGCAACAGCGTATTAAGCAGCAGGACGATCAGCTCTCTCAGACCAGAGCCAGGCAGAGCCAGGAGATTTCTACATTACGCGACCAAGAATTGCCTCAGCTGCGGGGTGATCTTGAGAAGGCCTTCCATCAGGCACAAGATCTCCAGGCCAAACAAGAGGATCTCAAGCATCGGTCGGCGCAGCTGGAACAGCAGACGAAGAAGCTGGAGCAGCTTGCGGCGAGGCTGGAAACTGATGGCAGTACGCGCCATCTTTGGGTGCAAAAAAGTCTCGACACTCAGGATGCCAAGGTCGCGGCTCGACTGGACGAGATCTCCAAGGCGATGGAAGGGTTGAAGAAAGACATCATCGAGGTCGTTCAGCGCACGAACGAAGGCCTGGCGAAGCGGGTGGATGTCAAGCTCGATGAACAACAAAAAGGGTTGGTTGAAAACCAGCACCGACTCGAACAAGTCTCGCAAAAATTCACCCAATTCAATCAGGCGCTGACAGGATTCAAAGAAGCGCTGACGGGACTTCACGATCGTGTCGGGCAGGAAGAGCAGACTGCCAAGGGGCTTGCGGCGAGGATCGACGCCGATTCCAAGGCCGCCTCCGTGCATGCGACGGAGGTCAACAAGAGCGTCGCGTCTGTGGCGAAAGCGCTCGAATCTGTCGGGCAAAAAGTTACCTCGCGTTTCGATGAGCAAGACCGTCGAATCGACTCTCTCGCGAAGTCGGTGGAACAGATCAATCGCAAGTCCGGGTCCCGCCAGCAGCCCGCGAAGCAAACCCAACGGTCGGTCGCGGCACCGAATCACGATACCGCACGGTCGGAGCGCACTGAGCAGGAATCGAGTCCTGGGTCGGTCTTCCAAGAGAATTCGGAGCGTATGCCTGCACCGGCGGTGACGATTGCGGCACCCCAAGAGTCACCGGCTGGCGAATCGGCTTCGAATACTGCCGAGCCCTCTGATAGGGCCCGCTATGAGCATGTGCTGACATCGTTTCGGGATGGGGATTTGGAAGGAGCCCGCCATGGGTTCGTCGCATTCCTCTCGGAGTATCCGAACTCCGATTTGGCGCCGAATGCCCGCTACTGGTTGGGCGAGTCGTACTACGGGAAGAAAGACTTCCGGAAAGCGATTGATGCGTATGATAAGGTGGAGCTTGATTACCCCGGCAGTGAAAAGGTGCCTGCCGCAATTCTGAAGAAAGGCTATGCGTATTTGGCCTTGAAGGACAAGAAGCGCGCGTCGTCGGCATTTAAACAAGTTGTCACGCTGTATCCGAAAAGTCCTGAGGCAGGAAAAGCATCGGACAAACTGGCTCAGCTTAAGGAGGTTCGGTAACCAGCATGGATGACCGTTGGATGTCAGCTGTGATGACCGTCGGAGGGCTCGTTCCGATGTTACTGCTTACCGGCTGCGCCAAGCACGCCGATTTTATCGAAGTTCGCGACCAGATTTCGACAATCTCTCGATCGCAGAACCAAGATCATCAACGGGTGGATGCTGTGTTGCGCCGATTGGAGTCGGTGGAGCGGGCCAAGGATGCGGAGTCCAGCAAGCCTCGATTAGATGATCTCGCTGCCCGTCTCCAAAAGATAGAGAATCGGTTGGCGAAGCTGGAAGACGCGATGGGCCAGCCGTCGGCGAGGTTTGATCCTGCATCCGCTGAGCCACGTCTTTCCAAACCGACGAAGCCGGCTCAATCAACGGAGTCAGGGACGATCGTGCCTGGGGTGCCCGGAATAACGCCGACGGCCGCCTTCAATCTGGCTTATAACGATTATCTCAACGGAAAGTACGAACTTGCCGTGGCTGGATTTCAGCGCTTCATCAAAGATTTCCCGGGTACGTCGCTGACCCCGAATGCCCAGTACTGGTTGGGCGAGTCGTATTACAACTTGAAGGACTATGGGCGTGCCATCCAGACATTCGATTATCTGGTGGTAGAGTATCCGGGCAACGAGAAGGTTCCTGCCGCGCTGTATAAGCTTGGTTTGGCGACGGCGGAGACAGGTGATCTTGTCAAATCAAGGAAGAATCTGAAGCGTGTTCTCGAAGAGTTTCCCACATCCGACGAATCCAAACTGGCGAAGAACAAATTGGCCGAAATCAGATGATCGTCGCCGTGCCGCGACGTCCCGCCCCTTTACAGCCGCATCGTTCTTGAGGAGCCTCATGCCGTGCTGACGACCGGCGGCAGTGGGAAGATTCATGTCTTGCCGGGCGACGTCGTCAGTCGCATTGCGGCCGGAGAGGTCGTCGAGCGTCCTGCGGCAGTGGTGAAGGAACTCGTTGAGAATAGTCTCGATGCCGGCAGCCGCTCCGTCACCGTCGAGGTCAAAGACGGCGGGCTTGCGCTGATTCGCGTGACGGATGACGGCGAGGGGATGAATCGGGAAGACGCGCCGCGCGCATTTGATCGGCACGCCACGAGCAAACTCCGGTCCGATCAGGATCTCTGGTCCATCCGCACGATGGGATTTCGAGGTGAGGCGTTGCCGAGCATCGCCTCCGTTTCCCACGTTCGTGTCACCACAGCGATGCGTTCCGCAGAGGTCGGTACCGAGTTTCAGGTGAAGGGCGGAGCGATCGGAAGGATTGTCGAAGCTCCTCCGGTGGCTGGGACCAGAGTCGAAGTCACGGAATTGTTCTCCAATCAGCCTGCCCGCAAGAAGTTTCTGAAGTCGATACCCACGGAATTCTCTCACATCAGCCGCGTGATGCAGCAGGCGGCGCTCGCCTGGCCGTCTGTTCATTTCCGATTGACGCATAATGCCCAGGAGATTCTGAATTATCCTGCCGTCTTGTCAGACACGGATCGAATCGGTCAGGTGTATCGGCGTGTGTTTCTCGATCAGAGCCTGTTGGTACAGGCGGCTCAACCAGCGGCCAAGATCAGCGGATACACCATCGATGCGGTCCATGCGAAGTCATCGCGTATCCCGCAAGAGCTGTTCGTGAACCGGCGTCCCGTGCGTAATGCCGCTGTGTTCCACGCGGTTGCCGAAGGGTACGGATCGTTTCTCCCAAAGGGGTATCATCCGCTGTTTGTGTTGTTTTTGGATGTCGATCCTGATCGAGTCGATGTGAACGTCCATCCCACGAAGCGGGACGTTCGATTTTCGGAGAACGAAGCCATTCATCAACTCGTGCGGCGAGCGGTTCGTCAGGCCTTGGGAACTCAGGAGCGGCCGTCCATCGTGCCAGGAATTTCATTGAGTCGGGCGACGTTGGCGAGTGAGTCAATGGGGGTTCCGGGCTCGACTTCATTCCCGCGCCAGGCGGAGTCCCCTCCCGTCAGCTCTTCTGCCGAACCATCATTCGTTGGGACAGGCTCTCAGGTCAGGATGCCATCTGAGAGCGAGGCACAGCTGGCTTTTGTGAGTGAGGCGGCAGAACCCTACGTTCGTGTTCCCTCCACGGAAGTGGTCGCGTTGGGGCAGATCAATCGAACGTTTCTGGTCGTTCAGGCTGGAGGCGATCTGACCGTCATCGATCAACACACCGCCCATGAGCGGGTCCTCTTTGAACGGCTCTATCGTGCGTGGACCACACGCGGCATTCAATCGCAACCCCTGCTCATTCCCGAATCAATCGAGTTATCGGCTCCACATGCCGCACTTCTCCAGCGCTATCAAGGTGATCTTGAAAAACTTGGGCTGGGGCTTGAACCGTTTGGGGCGTCAGCCGTGTTGATTCGAGCGACCCCGGTGGGGTTAGGTGCGATCAATTCGAAGACATTTCTTCAGGATCTCCTGGATGATCTGAGCCAATGGAACCGTGCGTCCAGTTTGGAGGCACAGGTCCGTCCGGTGTTGGCGTCGCTGGCTTGCCATGGTGCGGTTCGAGCAGGCCGTGCAATGGAGCTGCCGGAAATCAAGACACTGGTTGAGGATTGGAGGGCCGAAGGGGAAATCACGACTTGTCCCCATGGCCGGCGGACCGCATTCCGGCTCAGTACGGATGACTTGGAGAAGATGTTCGGGCGGGCCGGTTGGTAGTCTGGAGATCGTTGCCGGGGGGAACATGTCGACGTTATCGGAAACTGTGTGTGAACGTCGTCCTTTGGTCGTGTTGCTTGGTCCCACGGCGGTGGGGAAGAGCCGTATCGCCGTGCAGGTGGCGAAGCGCTTCGAGACTGACGTGCTTGCGGCGGACTCGCGCCAAGTCTATCGCGGCATGGATATCGGCACGGATAAACCGACTGCCGATGAATGCCACGGTGTGCCTCACCGGCTGATCGATCTGGCCGAGCCCGATCAGACGTTTAACACGGGATGGTATCGGCAGGCGGCGCTTGCGGAGATTGGCCGGCTATATACCACGAGGCAGTTGCCGTTTGTCGTTGGTGGAACAGGGCTCTATATCCGGACGCTGGTTCGTGGATTATGTCCGGCTCCTCAGGCGGACCTGCATGTCAGGGCTGAATTGATGAAAATCAGCCAGGAACAGGGACGAGACCGCCTCTATGCGGAATTGGTTCACGTCGATCCTGACACGGCGGCACGGCTGCACCCCAATGATGGAGCAAAGGTAGTGCGGGCGTTGGAGGTGTACCGACTATCGGGGCAGCCCATGTCAACGATGCATCGCCAGCATGGGTTTCAAGAGGCTCCGTTTTCTGCGTTTCTTATCGGACTGCGGCGGTCGAAAGAGGTCCTGTATCGGCGGATTGAGGAACGAATTGATTGGCAGTTGGCTCATGGAATGGTAGAAGAGACCCGGGCGTTGCTCGATCGCGGGTATGGGCGTTCCCTGGGGGCGATGAAGGGGTTGGGCTATCGGCAGGTGGCTGCTCATTTGGCAGGCGAGTACGATTACGCTGAAATGGTCAGGCGATTCAAACGCGACACGAGGCACTTTGCAAAACGGCAGATGACATGGTTTCGAAAGGAACCGGGTGTTGTGTGGGTTTCAATCGAGGAGGACGAGCCTCTCGAGCAATCCGTCGGTCGCGTCGTCACACTCATCGAGCAGTTTCTTGGAGTGTTGGAGAACGCGACGTATTCAGGCGTCATGCAGCCGACGGCGTGGGGAACAGGATCGGTATGAAGGGGAAGAAGATGAATGGACACGCGTCGGTCGGGGTCATTGGAGGGAGCGGACTCTATGACATCGAGGGGCTCAAAGTGGTTCGAGAGGTCCGGGTGCGCACCCCGTTCGGCACCCCATCCGATTCGATCGTCGTAGGCACGCTTGAGGGAATACGGGTGGCGTTTCTTGCCCGGCATCGGCACGGCCATCGGTTGAATCCGAGCGAGATCAACTATCGCGCAAATATCTATGCGCTCAAGTCGCTGGGAGTCTCTCGTGTGATTTCTGTGAGCGCTGTGGGAAGTATGAAGGAGTCGATTTGCCCGGGCGATGTGGTGGTTCCCGACCAGTTCATTGACCTCACAAAACGGCGTGCCTCCACGTTCTTCGAAGGGGGAATCGTGGCGCATGTGGCCTTCGGCGAACCGATCTGTGCTGTGCTGGCGCAAGCCCTCACGTCGTCCGGTCAACAGCTGGGGGCGAGGCTTCAGCATGGCGGCACCTATCTCTGTATGGAAGGGCCACAGTTTTCGACGAAAGGGGAGTCACGGCTCTATCGTCAGTGGGGAGTCGATGTGATCGGAATGACTAATATGCCGGAAGCGAAGCTGGCACGCGAAGCGGAACTCTGCTATGCGACGATGGCGCTGGTCACCGACTATGACTGCTGGCATCACACCGAGGAAGCGGTGACGGTCGAGGCGATTCTTGCGACGCTCCATCACAACGTCGCCTTGGCCAAGCGAATACTGCGGGCGGTCCTGCCGTCTTTGGTCGAAGCCCCAGTCTGCTTCTGCCGTCAGGCGCTGGACAATGCGATTGTGACCGCTCCGAACAGCATGTCTGTGGCCGCCCGGAAGAAGCTTGCGCTGCTCACCCGCCGTGTCTTGATGTCAAAGAAAGGAGCGCGTTGAGTCATGGGGAAATTGTTAGTGGTTGGATCAGTTGCGCTCGACACGGTGAAGACCCCTTTTGGCGAGGGAACCGATGTTCTTGGAGGGTCCGCGACCTACTTCTCGACCTCAGCCAGTTTCTTTACCTCGGTGGCGCTCATCGCGGTGGTCGGCGAAGATTTCCCCCAGCCGCATATCGCGTTCTTGAAAAGCAAGGGTATTGATGTGACAGGGCTTGAACGGCGTCCTGGGGAGACCTTTCGCTGGAAAGGAGAGTACACGCACCAGCTCAATGAAGCCCATACGCTGGACACCAAACTCAATGTCTTTGAAACCTTTCGTCCCAAGATCCCCGAGGCCTATCGATCGCCGGATGTCTTGTTTCTTGGGAACATTGATCCGGAACTCCAACTCGACGTCCTTCAAAAAGTGGAGCATCCGGGGCTGGTCGCGTGCGATACGATGAATTTCTGGATCAATGGCAAGCGCGATGCGCTCTGGAAGGTGCTGGAGAGAGTGGATGTACTCATCATCAATGATGGTGAGGCGCGCGCGTTAGGCCAGGATTCTAACTTGGTCAAGGTGGCGAAGCTCGTGCTGTCACGTGGCCCCAAGCATCTCATTATCAAGCGTGGAGAATATGGGGTGCTCATGTTCAATGAGAAACAGGTGTTCGGCGCTCCGGCGTTCCCCCTCGAAGATGTGCGTGATCCCACAGGAGCCGGTGATACCTTTGCCGGTGGGTTTTTGGGCTACCTGGCGGCGACGGGAAACCGATCTCCTGAGGCGATGAAGCAGGCGATCATCTTCGGAAGCGTCATGGCATCGTTTACCGTGGAAGCCTTTAGTCTTGACCGATTGCGCATCCTGGATTACAAAGAGATTCAGGCTCGGTTTCGCGAGTTCAAGCGGTTGACCCATTTTGAGGATGTTCAGTGAATAGGATGTTCAGTGAATAGGATGGCGTGGTTCAGGGGGTCGGTAGGTTGGCCCAACTCAGGCCGAGGGGCACTGTGTTACCTGCTGGCCTCGTGCGGGCTGTTGAATGCGCTCGGCGGCTGTGTTGCCAACGAGGAGACGATCAAAAAATCCCAGGGGTATTATCAAGAGGGTGTGGCCAGCCTTGCGGGGGATCGCCAGAGGGCGTTCGTCTCGTTCCAGAAATCTGTCCAGCTGAATCCGGATAACAAAGATTCACGGTATGCCCTGGGACATGTGTATGCCCTTCAGGGCAAGTTGTCCCACGCCGAAAAGGAATTTCGAGCGGCGATCGAAATTGATGAGACCTTTTCTGAAGCGCGAACGTATCTAGGACAAGTTCTCGCCAGCCAAGATCGCTGGGACGAGGCGATCAAGTCCTATCGCCAGGCATTGGCGAATCCCTTGTATTCCACTCCGGACCTGGCTCGATTTCACCTGGGCCGCGCGCTTGCCCATCAGGGCGATCTTCAGGCGTCGATGGAAGTGCTGGAGGATGCGGTGACGGTGAGCCCTCCAAGTGTGCCGCCGGCGATGACCTATCTGGAGTTGGGCCGGGTGTATTTTAAATTGGGCTATACGGCCAGGGCGCGTGAGGCCTTGACGAAAGTGACGACCTTCGATAAGGGTGGGGAGCTTGCGGCAGCCGCCACGGAATTGTTGGCTCGATTGAAATAGCAGAGGATCTATGGAGTCGGTTGGCGAATTCTTCAAGCAAGTCCGAGAGACAAAGGGGTTGACCGTTGACGAGGTGGCATCGAAGACCCGTATTCGGTCCGACTTCGTCAAGGCCCTCGAGGATGGGAATTTCGCCAAGTTGCCTGACCAGGTGTTCGCCCGGGGGTTTGTTCGTTCCTACGCGCGTTCGCTTGGATTGGATGAGGAGGATGCCATCCACCGGTTCATCCAATCGGCCGGAGCTTTTTACGAGAAGCAGGATGAACGGGAACGTCTTAAGGTTCGCCAGGCTGAGGAGGAGCGGAAGCGTCGGGCCAATCGAAAAGCGGTGGCGGTTGCCATCGGCATCGCTGTGCTGACCTTGATTTTTCTTTTGAGCCGGGAACAGTCGTCGGTGCTTCGCCGTGGGAATCCTGATCAGGCCGCCACGAAACGTGGCGCGCAGACGGCCAAGGACGTACCGGACGTGGCGACGCGTCAGGAGTCCGAGCCTGTCGCGGAGATTCCGAAACCAAACGACATGCCTGCCGCTATGTCAAAACCGACGACGGATGCTCAGAGTTCGGAGTCGGCCGTGTCTTCCACAGTGGCACCCAAGCCGGGGCCTGAGGCGGTATCGACGGTGTCGCCCGGAACCGATGGGCCGTTAGGTGGAATTTCTCTGGACGGGGTTGGAGCTGCTACGGATGATCAACTGGCGTTAGATTTAGAGGCGACCGAGTTGAGTTGGGTCGTCGTGCAAATCGACAACGGTAGTCCGCAAGAGGCGCTGCTTCGACCGGGAGAAAAAGCGCACTGGAAGGGGCAGGACCAGTTCATCTTGACCCTCGGCAATGCCGGCGGGGTGAAGGCCGAGTTAAACGGCAAACCACAAAAACCTTTTGGTCCCAGCGGGAAAGTTGCACGCGACATTGTCCTCAAGCGATAGGGGATTCAGCGTCCTTCCAGGTGTGTATTCCTTCTCTCATTCCGTGCATGATCTTTCCTGCCGGCGGGCTCGGAATGCGCTTGTCTGAAGAATTACCTTCAACTTGACCGAATAGGTCACGCCCGCCGAAATGGTGGTAGGAGTTTCGTTCATCGATGATGAGGCGCGGTGGGTGTGGGTGGGGCGCAAAGGTGTCGCGAGATAAGGAAGGACATGAGAAGAGCTTCACCGGTGCATCCGCACGTGCTCAAATTATCGTGTCTCCACGTTGATGAAAGTTGGCATGAGGTTTGATCGTAATACCGATAGCGAAGGGATGATGGATTGGGAGCGAGGGGGCAGGATTTCTTGACAGGAATTAAAAGGCGTTGATATAGTTTGATTGTTTTACCGGACTCTTGAGAGCCGTGTGCACAAGCCGGCGGCCGTGGGACGAGTTCATGTGCGGTGGGTTCAACATAAAGGAGGAAGTGTGATGGGGTATTTGTCCAAGTTTGTGGGAGTCAGCGCAGCGCTGATGATGCTGTCGGTTGCGGTGGTGGGAGCCGAGGAGCAAGATCCGCTGAAACCGCGTGTTCCACCCGATCAGAGGGCTGCGGCAAAAGCCATGAAGAACCCGGTGGCCGTCACTCCGGAGAGCATCGCCAAGGGCAAGGCGCTGTTCGAGGGCAAGGGTACCTGCTTTAATTGCCATGGTAAGGCAGGGGATGGCCAGGGAGAGGCCGGTAAGATCCTGAATCCGAGCCCTCGGAATTTCACCAACTGCAAGTTCCACAAGAAGCGGAAAGACGGCGAGCTCTTCTGGGTCATCAAGAACGGCAGTGCAGGAACAGGGATGGTGTCCTTGATCCCGGCCGCGATCAACGAAGAAGAAGCCTGGATGATCATCAATTACGAGCGGAGCTTCTGCAAGAACGAGTAATCGTCTAGAGAAAACCATCGTGAGTGATGCGAGGGTGGGGAGGAAACTCCTCACCCTCTTTTTTTAGCGGGGCGACGCGGCGATGGAATGGGAGGTGAGCCCGGCTCGCGTACTCCATACGGTCATCAACTCTGATGACCGGCAACTTCTCGAACAACTTCGCTGCTCAGTGCCGTGAAATAGTTTTGTCCTTTCGACGGGGCGTGATATCGAGGGCCTCCAGGATCGGATTGTGAACCCTGATGAAAGAAGGCGTTCGCCGCTGTGGCGTAACAGGGGGCATCCGTGTGAGATAGAGATGGAGTTGCGAAGTCACGCCGGCGAAGCAGCTAGGGCGTTTCAGCGCCAGCAATAGCCGCAGGTTTGGAGAGCACGAGCGATGCCGCCGGATCACCTGGTTTGAGACTTGGAAGTATCTGAGGACGTTGATCCGAATTGAACTGTGATTTTGCTGCCCACGAGACTTTCTGGCGCACATAGCCGGAGATTTCTCCGAGCGTAACTGTGCCATCCCGATTCGTATCGGCCTCTCCTCGAAGTCCCCGTAACAGGTGGTAGGTGAACAATCCGTGGTGATGTTTGTCATCCTCCAACCCCTTCGCGAATCCCTCGCCTCCGATCAATCGGATGGCGTTTCCTCCGCTGAGTTCCCAGCGAGGCGCAATGACCTTCGCCTTGAGAGTGCTGTGGAGTTTGGAAACCATGCCGTCGAACAAGAAAATGGTTTGTTTCGCCTTGAGCCGAGAGAGGGCCGATTCAAGGTCCTTGAGCCGGTAGAGCTGTGTTGTTGCCGTAGGGCTCCCTTCGTACGGAACGAGCAGCACATCTCCCGTAGGCGTGACCTTCGCCTGGCCTGAAAAATAGACAATCACGATCGCATCGTTGGTCATGTGGGGCGGCAGCCAGTCGAGAAGAGCCTTGTCGATATTAGGACGGAGGGCTTTCCAGTCTTGGAGCAGCCGTATATTGGAGGGCGGTACGCCGCCAAGAGTCTGAAAATAGTTGGCCACCATCACTGCATCCAGTGATGCATATTTTCGAGGCACGATTCGGGGATCGAGATACGAACCGACCCCGATAGAAACCAGATAGATATGGGATCGTTGAAAGCCCGAGACTGACGCGGGAATCTGGTCGATGTCGTCTGTGTTGGCTCCGGTTGGCTGAATCGTCAACAAGAGCGTTTGCGAAGGCGCTGCAGCTCCTCCTCCAGCTTCCGTCACGGCGACATGAATTTCGGCTCGCTGCGCTTGGGCGGTGGGGGGTAAGGTCGCGATGAACTCGAGGGATTTCGTTTCACCGGGTCGCATCGGCGGTATCAACAAGGTTGTCGCGGGGAACTGCCCGATGATCGATGGCGTTCCGGTGAGCGTGGCCGAAGCATTCTGGATCGGGCTTGCGCCAGTGTTGACCACATCTACGCGCACGCGCACATGTTCGCCGCCTTCAAGAATCAAGTTGCTGTTCTCGTCAAGCAGCATGGCCTTGAACCGAAGATCCGACGGCGTGAGAGGCGCCGAGGGTGTGCGGGCTTGAAGCCCTGTGGATGACGCGCTCGATGGAGCGGATACTCCGTATTGTCCAGGGAGGGCTGTAGGTTTCTGTGCAATCGGATGCGGGAGTTGTTGCCCGCCAAACGCGAGCCTGGCATCCCGGAAGACCTTCGATGCAAAATCAACGACGGTGTCCTGAATGAAGGGATCAATGATGTAGTTGCAGTTCTTAGCGAGCTGTTCTAGCCGTAAGCGTTCCTGTCGATCGACTTTGATTTCCGTTTCGCGTAGCACGGTACCGTTGATGTCGGAGACTCGTGCAATCGCGTTCATCTGGAGGCTTGCAGGGGCTCGGTCGTAGAGATACTCTTTATTCAGGTCGAAAGACCAGTTAACGAGATCGACTCGTACGATGTGGTCCGGTGCGGCATCCTTGCTACCGCCCCCTTCGTAGACTACTGCTTTGGACGTCCGATAGGCCTCTTTAATTAAGGCTTCCTCAACTCGATGTCCTAACGGGATTTCCATGAGATGCCCACAAGAATCGGTATAACGAAGGATCAATCCTTTGATCGATTCGGATATGTCCAGCTTTGTCGTATTGGGCAACGGTTCCCCCATCGGGGGAAATTCGATGTGCCTGACGCATCCGGAAAGCAGAAGAGTGGCGAACCCCATGAGGGATATGCGTATGGCACGCCACGTTTGGTCGACCAATTTCTTGTTGGAGGGGATCAACGCTAGGCCTACTGAGACAATCTTGTTCTGGCCGGCGAACCGTACTGCAAATATCAGGGGAATGCAATCGGAGGACCTCCAAGCCTGCTGCGCAGGTGACCACAAGGCACGTTTGAGAGTCGGCATACAGAACTGCGACGCAACGGCAAGCTCAGCTCCATCCGATCTTGACAGATCCACAGTGGGGAAGTGAACGTATTGCTGTGAAAAGGGTATGTGCCACTGCCTGAGCCGGGGGTACATCGTGCGCGATCTCGTCCGACCGTTCCCCCTGTTCTCAACATTTCTTTTGTTGTGTGCCTGTGCCTCCTCTATTCCGTCGAGCCGTATTATTGATTATATCCCAATGGATCGACACTCCAAGGTGGGGTCCTGGCTGAAAGTTGACCAAAAGCCTCTTCAAGCCGGGCTAGTCCTAGTTTCCGATACCGCTGGGCCTGAAGGGAGGGCCAGCTTGCCCGATGAAGCACTTGCAAAACTAGGCGACGAACTCAAACACGAGATTGGTCGGGTTCTGCCCGTCACGATCAAGGAAGTGATTGTGGCTAAAAACATCAGGCCGTCGGACGAGAAGCCTGCACAGCTGGCCGATCTCGCCAAGCGACATGGTCTCGACTATCTGGCTGTAGTGGTTCTGCCCAGTATCGAGCAGGAATATCCCGTCTCACTCTTCTTGGGGTGGATGACGCATAGGCAGCCCGGCGATCGACGAGATCATTGGTCGCTGCTGGAGATCGCGTTGCTGGACGTGAATGGGGGTCAGGTTGTGATGCAGGAGGAAGGCCGGGGATGGGCGACGTTGGATCGGCCGTCGGTTCCGGGCATCAATCAGTGGTACCCGGTTGTCTATCTGCGGCCGCAAGATCCGGATCGTCGATTCTGGCCGCCGACCTATGAGGGAGCTCCGAATACGTTGCGCGTCGTGTCCTTTCATCAAGCGGCGAAGCGGTTGATCCTGAAGCTCCAAAACTCGTGGCTGGGCCGGATTGAGGCCGACGCCGCAGAGCGGCGGAGCAGGTGAGCGCCCATCGCGATTCAGGAATGGTCGGCATCCGCTCCATTAGTCAATTCATCAATCCGAAAAGACTCTATCGAGCTTTCTGCCTATGCCTGACAGAGACTTTTCCTCTTTGAAGCCCAAGGAATGATTAGTGTAAGATGTATCGTTCAACTGATGATGGTTTGAGCGGGAGTGAGCGTGCGGGCTTCACCGGAGACAAGGCGGTGGTTCCAAACACCGCTATCTGTCTTCATCATGATGAGATCAACCTTCTGGAGGAACCCAGTTATGGTCAATCGGAGTCAGCAAGCGACCACGTTGTCAATTCGCGGTGGACTGCTCTTGGCGGTGTGTGCCCTCACCGGTTTCGGAGGTGGGTCGTTCGCATCCGCAGCGGGAGTCCCTCCAGCATTCGCTCAGAGCTTTTCCGAGATCGTGAAAAAAACGACCCCGGCTGTCGTGAATATCGCGGTGACCGGCGGGGGAGAGGGCGGACGTCGCCGCGGGGGATCACCTCCACCTCCCTTCGGGGGGCCTCCCGGTGACGAGCCGGGCGGAGGGGAATTACCGACTCCTCCACCGATGCCTCATGGGCCTCCTGTGCCGCACGGTCGTCCGGATCAGAGTGCGGGGTCTGGTGTCGTATTTGACTCAAACGGCTATATCGTCACGAACAATCACGTGGTAGAGGGGGCCAAGCAGATTACCGTCACGCTGAGTGACCGGCGCGAGTTCCCTGCCAAGATCATCGGCACGGATCCGAAGACCGATTTAGCGGTGATCAAAATCGAGGCGAAGGATCTGCTCGCGCTCAAGTGGGCGGAGTACGAAAAATTAGAAGTGGGTGATTTGGTGTTGGCCGTCGGAAGCCCGTTCGGATTGAGTTCCACCGTGACACTCGGGATCATCAGCGCCTTGGGACGAGGGAACGTTGGTATTGCAGACTATGAAGACTTCATCCAGACCGACGCGGCGATCAATCCAGGGAATTCCGGCGGGGCCCTCGTCAATATGAACGGGGACTTGATCGGCATCAACACCGCGATTTTTTCGAGGACGGGAGGATCTGAGGGCATCGGGTTCGCGATTCCCAGCAGCATCGCCCTCGATATTGTGGACAGCCTGCAGAAGACGGGCAAAGTCGTCCGTGGATGGATGGGCGTTGCCATTCAGGAGATTACGCCGGCGCTGGCGAAGTCGTTTAAGTTGCCGGAGCAGCGGAAAGGCGTGTTGATCAGCGACGTCAATGAAAACGGGCCCTCTCATTCCGCCGGGATCAAGCGCGGCGATGTCGTCGTGGCGTTCAATGGCAAAGAAGTTCAAAGTGTGAGTCATCTCCGCAACCTCGTGGCCCGGACGATGGTGGGAAAGGATGCACAGATCAAAGTGTTGCGTGATGGCAAGGAACAAGTCATTGCGGTGAAGGTTGCCGAACGGCCATCAGATGAAATGCTGGCCAAAAAAGAGCCGTCGCCGCCCAAGGAACAGGGAGAAACGATCAAGCCGCCGGACAACGTCTTGGCTTCTCTTCGTGTCCAGGCGCTGGATAATGCGTTGATGAGTCAGCTGAATATCCCTGCGAAAACGGCAGGGGTGGTCATCACCTCGGTGGAGCCGGGTGGACAGGCGGAAGCGGCCGGGCTCCAGCGCGGCGACGTGATCCAGGAAGTGAACCACGAAACCGTCAAGACACTCGACGACTATCAAGAGGCCACGAGCAAAATCAAGAAGGATGAGCTCGCGGTGCTCTTGGTCAATCGTCAAGGCAATAGCTTATTCGTGGCGGTTAATCCAAAGTAGGAGAAAAGTGAGATGGGTTGATCCGTCGATCTGTTGATTGCAAGAATCCAAATTTTCAGATCGTCGGTCCGACAAATTCCCATTCTTGCGAGGGCCTGTGCTGAGCAATTTTAATCGGTGGCTGCAAGACGCGGTTTTCAAGCCGCTGGAAGATAAGAAGATGCCGGTCATGGAGCACCTGGTGGAGTTCCAGGTCCGGCTGACCCGCGCGGTGATCGTCACGGTCATCGTCTTCGTGGCGACGTTTTTTTATGCGGATGTGCTGGTGAAATGGCTGCGCATTCCTCTGCAAAACATGTTTGTGCCCAGCACGTTATCCTGGGAGCCTACCGATCTGCCAACGGTGCCGTTTGTGTTTCTCGCGCCGGCGGAGGCGCTGTGGCAGAATGTCAAGGTCGCGGGATTGTTTGCCGTCGTGCTCACGATGCCCTACATCCTGATTGAGATCTGGCGGTTTGTCGTGCCCGGGCTGCATGTCCAGGAACGGCGGTTTGTCGGGCCGTTCGTCTGTTTGAGCGCGCTGGCGTTTTTTTCCGGTGTGTCCTTCTCGTTCCTCTTCGTGCTGCCCTTTGCGCTGAACTTCTTGATCTCCTACGGAGTAGGCGCCGGATTTATTCCCCAGTTGTCGATTGCTCAGTACGTGGGGTTTGCCCTCTGGTTCTTGCTGATATTCGGTTTGGTCTTCGAAGTGCCGCTGGTGATTACGTTGATGGCGAAAATGGGCTGGGTCGATGCCCCCTTCTTGCGGCGCTATCGCAAGTGGGCCTTGCTGGGGTCCTTCATCATTGCGGCGATCCTTACCCCGACTCCTGATCCATTTAATCAGTGCCTGATGGCGCTTCCGATGTATGTGCTCTATGAAGTGGGGATCATCAGCGCCAGCGTATTCAACAAGAAGAAAACTGCGTCCACGGCGGAGGGGTTGGTTCCGGCGGTGGCCACGGCCGGGGCGGGAGGCGGCGCTTCAAGCACGTCGATGCCGAAATCTTCAGAGGACGAGTACGTGGGAGTGCCGTCCGGAGGACCCCGCCGGTAACCGGCGCAGATAACGGAACCGCATCACTGAGAAGGAATGCGCAATGGCACGTGAACTCAATGTGATCAACACTGAAAGCAGTGACGCCTGTACGTATATGTGGGCGTGCGCCATTTGCGATGAGAACGAGCGGTGCCAGAAGGACAAGGAAGGGCATAGTCGCTGGTTGGTGGCCAAGCGGATGGAGCGGATCGAGTATAAAGTCCTTATCATGAGCAATAAGGGCGGGGTGGGGAAGAGCACGTGCACCACGAACTTCGCGGTCAGCCTCGCGCTCAAGGGCTGGCACGTCGGCATCTGCGACATGGATATCCATGGACCCAATATTCCCAAGATGGTGGGTGCCGAAGGCCAAAAACTCAAGATCAGCACCTCCGGCGGGATTATTCCCTTCCAAGCCTACAATCTCAAAATCGCGTCGATGTCGTTTCTGCTGCAAAACTCCGACGATCCCATCATCTGGCGTGATGCGTACAAGTACGAGTTCATCAACCAGCTGCTCGGCGGGGTCGAGTGGCAGGATCTGAATTTCCTGCTGATCGACCTCCCGCCAGGGACCGGGAACGAGTCGGTGACGACGATTGATTTGCTTGGGAAGGTCAGCGGCGCCGTAATCGTGACCACGCCGCAGGAGGTGGCACTCCTGGATTCCCGCAAGTCCGTCACATTTTGCCGAGATAGTGAGGTGCCGATCGTCGGCATCGTCGAAAATATGAGTGGGTTGGAGTGCCCGCACTGCCATCACCAAATCGATGTGTTCCGGAAAGGCGGCGGCGAGGCCTCCGCGCTCGACATGGGCGTCCCGTTCTTGGGGCGAATCCCTCTGGATCCCGATGTCGTGACCCAGTCTGATGCAGGCGAGCCATTCGCGATGTTCAACTCCGATACGCAGACGGCTGAAGCGTACCATAGCATCGCGAACCAAGTTGAAACGTTCTGCAAAAAGAGCGGATCGCTGTTGAACCTGGGCCCCCGATCACAGCACCGGCATTGAGAGGAGTCAGCACGTGAAAGCCGCCGACCCCACGACAGGACTCACACCGCTTCACGAAGCGCAGAAAGTCGTGCTGGATGCGACGGCGGTGCTGGGTCTGGAGAAAATTTCCATTCTCGATGCGCTCGGCCGTACGCTGGGGGAAGACATCGTCGCCGAACGGGACAATCCACCGTGGAATAATTCGGCGATGGATGGGTTTGCGGTACGGTGGGACGATATCAAACAGGAGCATGCGATTCAGAAACCCGTGACGTTGGCCGTGATTGAAGATGTGCCCGCCGGCACGATGCCGTCGAAAACGGTCGGTGCCGGGCAGGCGATCAGAATCATGACCGGCGCGCCGGTTCCGCAAGGAGCGGACACCGTGTTGAAAGTAGAAGATACGGAGTACACTCCGGAGGCGGTTCGAGTCTTCAAGCCGGAACCTCGTGGCTCCAACATTCGTCCTCAGGGCGAAGACGTCAAGAAGGGCGAATGCATCATCGCGAGGGGCACGCAGATTCGCCCTGGAGAAGCAGGCATGTTGGCCATCTTGGCCAAGTCGTTCATCTTTGCGTATCAACGGCCCCGTGTGGCGATCCTCTCGACCGGCGACGAACTTGCCGATCTAGACGAGCGGTTCAGTGAAGAGAAAATTATCAACTCGAACAGCTACGGAATTGCCGCTGCTGTGCAGGAGGCCGGTGGAATTCCGCTTTTGCTCGGAATCGCCAGGGACACGCTTGCGGCGCTGAAAGAAAAGATCTCCCATGGTTTGAACGCCGATATTCTGGTGTTGTCCGGCGGGGTTTCGATGGGCGACTACGACTTTACGAAAGCGGTCTTCCGAGATATCGGGGCAGAGATGAATTTCTGGAAGTTGGCGATCCGTCCCGGACAGCCGCTGGCCTTTGGGAAAATTCAGGGCAAGTTGGCGTTCGGGTTGCCGGGCAATCCGGTCTCCTCGATGGTCACGTTTGAGCAGTTGGTTCGGCCCGCGATGCTCAAGATGAGCGGACATCGAAGCTACGGCCGCCCCGTCGTGGATGCGATCTTTCAAGAGAAGTTTTCCAAGCGGACCGATCGTCGGCACTTCCTGCGCGGGATTCTCACCCGCGAGGACGGCGTGTTCAAAGTCCGCACGACCGGCGATCAGGGGTCGGGGATTCTCACCTCGATGGTGAAGGCCAATTGCCTGATCGATGTTCCGGCCGAAGTCGAACGGCTGAACCCCGGCGACCCGGTGACAGTCCAACTCTTAAGCGGCGAGGCGTGGCGCAGTCAGGCTGGCTCTGTTCATATGGGTGAACAGCGGCTGCCGTGTTGTTAGCGAAAAAGGAAGTCAAGAGACATCAATCACGAGTCAATGGCGAGGGTCATTCTTGACCTGCGTTGACCGGCGACGATTGACCATTGACCGGGTACACTCATGGCGATACCCATTGTGAGTTTTGTCGGGCGCTCGAACAGCGGCAAGACGACTTTTATCGAGCGCGTGATCCCAGAACTGGTGCGCGCCGGGTACAAGGTTGCGACAGTCAAGCATGCGGGACACGGATTCGACCTCGATACGGAAGGCAAGGATAGTTGGCGGCACAGACAGGCTGGGGCCAGCAGCGTCGTGATCCTGTCGAAGGGGAGCATGGCTATGTTTGCCGATGTGTCAGAGGAGATGAAGATCGAGGAGGTGCGAGACCGCTTTCTTGACGGCACCTACGATCTGATCATTGCAGAAGGATGGAAGAACGAAGGGTATCCCAAGATCGTCATCGTCCGTGAGCAAATCGGAGAGATTCCCGTCTCGTCCGAAGGGTTGCTGGCAGTGGTGTCCGATAAGCCGGTCGATCTCGGTGTCCCGACGTTCGATTTGAACGATGTGTCCGCAGTAGCCGCATTCATCATGAAGCAGTTCCCTCTACGTGCTCGATCAGAGCATGAGCTGGAAGCCTAGCGTCACGATCATACTGGTCCTCATGGCTGGAGCATTCGTGCTCGGTGGCGCTGCCGTTCCCCTCACCAATCAGCCGAAGTTCTGTGCCGGTTGTCATACCATTGCACCTTCCTACGACAGTTGGGCCAAGTCCTCGCACAAAGAGGTGACCTGTACGGCCTGCCACGTGAGACCTGGCATTGAAGGCTGGCTTCACGACAAAGTTTGGCTAGGGACACGAGATCTGGCGATCTATCTGCTTGGAACTCCGACCGATTCGCACAATCTTCGGGGTCCTGTTGATTCCAATGTGTGTGTAGGCTGTCATCGAAATATTCTTCGAGTGTCTGAAGTGGCGCCGCGTGATCTGCCGTCTCCGGTGAAAGAGGTCGGTCTCGTCATGAGTCATCGGAAACACATGGAGGCGTTCGGGGTTCGAGGCCAGGGAGAAGGGTGCACAACCTGCCATTCCGGGGTGGTACACGATCAACCCATCAAAGGGTATCCCATCGTCATTCCCCGTGGGCATGTCTCGGCCGATAGCAAGCCGTGGCATCCTGACCATCCGGAAGGGTCGTATCTTCGCACCAGAGCGCTCAACGACTGCTTCCGATGCCATGACGGCAAAGCTGATCATCAAGGCAAGGTGATCGAGCGAAAGTGCGAGACGTGCCATCTTCCCGAGAAGATCAAAGAGGTCCTGTCCTTCTAACAAAGAGTTCTGCCGTACGATGTCCTCCCCGGTTCTTCAAGCCACGAATTTGAGCAAGCGCTTCGGCGAGTTTACTGCCGTCAGCGGCATTTCTTTTTCGATCAAGCCGGGCGAGATTCTCGGCCTGCTCGGTCCGAACGGAGCCGGGAAGACGACCACGATCCAAATGTTGCTGGGATTGGTCACTCCCACGACCGGGTCGATCCATATGTTTGGGCTGGAGCTCTCGGCGCATAGGGAAAGCATCCTTCGACAAGTCAATTTTTCTTCGACCTATATCTCGATGCCGCAGTCGCTTACGGTCGAAGAAAATCTGCGGGTGATTGCGAGGCTGTACGGCCTATCCGATATTGTGCGGCGTGTGGATGAGATCGTCGAGAAATTTGAAATGAAGGAGTTCCGCTACAAAGTGACCCGGAAGCTTTCGTCCGGTCAAATGACGCGGCTCACGCTGGCGAAGGCCTTCTTAACGGAACCCAAGATCCTCTTTCTTGATGAGCCGACCTCCAGTCTTGATCCGGATATTGCCTGCAAAATTCGGGTGCTGCTGAAAGAGGAGCGCCGGTCCTCGGGTTTGAGCATGCTCTATACCTCGCACAACATGCGGGAGATGGAGGAGATGTCGGACCGAATCATCTTCTTGCAGCGTGGCAAGATTGTAGCAGAGGGCACGGCACAGGAAATTGTGACGCGATTTGGCCAGGAGGATTTGGAAGAGGTCTTCCTGAAGCTTGCGCGCGAGTCGCGCGACTGAAGGGTGGAGTCACTGATGAACCAAGAATGGGTCGCATTCGGGGCAGGGCTATTTGTCGGAGGGCTGAGTTTGAGCGCCTGTTGGGGCTTGTTTTGGCTGGCCATAGGAACTGCTGGTCTCGTTCGTGGAACCTGCGGCTGGCGTGTGGTGCTGAACAGTCTGACGGTCGGTGCTGTGCCGCTCATGCTGATCGCGGGGCTGTTCTGGTGGAACGGTGGAGTGTCCGAAGTCAGCTCTGCTTTCGGCGTGGGCATGATGGGCATGCCGATCGTTCTTTTAGGATTTGGGCTGCGACAGGCGCCCGATGGGCGGCGGGCCGTGGCGCACATGCTCGATGGAGTGCGCCATCTTATGGATGAACTGCTTGGCCGTCACCATGAGTGCGGCGGATGCGGTGAGGAGCAGTCACACTAGCAGCTCATGAAACTGCATCGCATCATCGCGCTGATTGTCCGGCACTTGTATTTGTATCGGAGAAGCCTGCCCCGCATCATGGAGATCTTTTACTGGCCATTTTTGGATCTCGTCATTTGGGGATTCATCACGCTCTACCTCGCTCGATATCAGAGCCAGATTCCAGGGTTTGTCACGTTCTTCCTTGGGGCCCTCATCTTGTGGGATATGTTGTTTCGGTCTCAGCAGGGTGTCACCATTTCGTTTCTTGAAGAGCTCTGGGCGCGCAATTTGATGAACCTCTTTGCGAGCCCGCTCAAGCCCGGCGAGTTTCTCGCTGCCACGATGGTGATGAGCATCTTGAAGGTGGTCTGTGTCTCGATCGTGATGGCGGTTTGTGCGCTGCTCTTTTACTCGTACAATGTGTTTGTGATGGGGCTCTGGCTGATCCCCTTCGTCTTCAATCTGGTTCTGACCGGCTGGATCATCGGTGTATTTACGACGTCGCTGATCATGCGGCTGGGGCAGGAGGCGGAGGTATTGGCCTGGAGCATGGTGTTTCTGTTTCAGCCGATTTCCTGCGTTTTTTATCCAATGGAGATTTTGCCCGGATGGCTGAAGCCGGTTGCCTGGGCAAATCCGGCTGCCCATGTCTTCGAAGGCATGCGGACAGTGCTGAGTGCGGGGGAGGCCCCGCTCATGAATCTTGCTTGGGCCGTGGGCCTCAACGGACTGTTGATCGGCGCTGCCGTGGCTTGGTTTTACCGAACATTTGCGCATTGTAAGGCCCAGGGGTTGCTGGTTCGAGTCGGGGAGTAAGGTTGTAATCAGATGGCCCCTGTGCTAGGGTATGCTCACTTTATCGCACGGGTCTCGCGGTGAAGCGTGCCAAAAGAAGCAGGCCCACAACGTCGATGTTGCCTTGTCCGGGAATTTCGTCGGAAGTCAGACCTAAGTCGCTGCATCGATCGCGCCTTCGGCCCGCTCCTTCCCCCTTTCCTCCTGTTCAAGACAATGTCATCATTTAAAGGAGGAACCCCGATGGGTTCGAAGATCTATGTCGGTGGGTTGCCCTATTCGGCGACCGAGCAGCAGTTGAGTGATTTGTTCGCAGTTCATGGCGCCGTGGCGTCAGCTCGGATTATCACGGATAAGTTTACCGGCCAGTCCCGTGGTTTTGGCTTTGTGGAAATGTCCTCGGATTCAGAAGCGCAAGCAGCTATTACAGCGCTCAACGGGGCTGAAATGGGCGGCCGGACCTTGACAGTCAATGAAGCGCGTCCTCAAGAGCCACGCACCGGCGGCGGTGGTGGTCGCGGCGGATTCGGCGGGGGCGGAGGTGGTCGGAGCGGCGGTGGTGGAAAGCGCGATCGCTGGTAATTGACACGACTCGGCACGTATGACGGAGGGGCTGCCATTGAAAGATGGCAGCCCCTCCGTGTTTTTAGCGGGATGGTTCTCTTGTCGATCGAACCGGCAGAATGGTAAGAGAATTGTCATGGACGGCCGGTCGGCATGTGCCGTCAGGAGGAGCCTTATGAACGGCCAAATGGGTGTGAGGTCGTCGACAGTGGCACTAGCCGACCTGCCCTCATTCTCTTTCCGTACGAGTCCGGTGCTGGTCGTCGAGAACTTCTGGTCGGCGACAGAGTGCCAGTTCTTTCGTGAGGGGATGCAGCATGCGCCCTGGAGGAGCCTCGCGGATTTGCCGAATGTCCGGGACGATTTTCCGAACTCCGGCAATTGGGCCAAAGCGATGATCGGTCCTGTGCAGGGAGAACGATTGCTCTCGCGGCTACAGTTCCCCGGCATTCACGAGTACATGGAATCGTTCCCGAATATCGTCGGGCGTCATCTGGGGTTTAGTTACTATTCGTATTCCGCCGGCGACTGCCTGTTGACCCATGATGATACGGATCAAGGCCGTCCAATGGATGGATGTCCAGCGCCGCTGCGCCGCATTGCCCTCGTGACCTACTTCCATGAGGAATGGCGGTCTGATTGGGGTGGGGAGTTGATCCTGTATGCCAAACGGTCGACTCACACCGCAGAGCGCATCGACCTTGTGCCGACGCATTGCATTGAACCTCGTCCCGGATCGCTGGTGATGTTTACGGTGCCCCGTTTCCATCGGGTGTGCCGTGTGGATCAAACGGCGGGGCAACACCGACGGCTATCTATCGCCGGGTGGTTCATGACTGAGCATGCCTAGCTTCATGGCAGGGTCAAGGCTGAGGTTCAGACTTAGGCAGAATCCGACGGTCTCCGGTGAGTCTCAGCCTCGACCGGAACCTAGTGCAGGAGCGTCATCCAAACCAGCCGACATCGTTCGCCGCTTTGCTCTGGTCTGAGAGATCAAGGGTTGGTGCCTTATTCGCAAGTACTTCTCGAACGAGGGTAATCAAGCCGTCCTGTTCAAACGGCTTTGCGAGAAACGGTAACGTTTCTCGTGTAATCCCATGACTGGCAAGTTCCTTATCTGGATTCCCTGACATCAGAATGACGCGCAGGCCTTGCCGGATCGCGGCCGCTCGCATAGCCAGTTCGTGGCCATGCACATGGGGAAATTGATTGGAACTTGAGGCTAATTGAAAGCCCGGAGGGGGTAGGATGAGGTCGGTGAGCAGGAGATCAATCGGCCCTTCGTGCTGCGTGCAGATCTTGAGAGCATCCGAACTGCCATCGGCATCAAGGACGGTGAAGCCTGCCTGTTGAAGAATTGTCTTGCAGAGCTTCGTCACGGCCGGTTCGTCATCGACGACCAGGATGGTCGGTGAAGCGGCTGGTGGCCGGATGTCATGTTGCCCTGACATAGTGGGTTTGCCTCACTGACATCATAGTAGTGGACAGAGTCCCTGGCGAGAGAAACCTCCATTTCTGCAAAGGCTCTAGGTGGTGGATCAGGAAGGAGTCTTTGTGGCGGAGAGTCCCCAGCCTCCCCCCAGTGCTTTGAACAGGCCGACCATATCCGACAAACGGGCTCTCTCAGTAAGAACCAATTGGGTTTCTGCTGCCAGCGCCGTCCGCTGTGCATCCAGCACATCTAAGTAGTTCACCAGGCCCTTGCGATAGCGGACGTCGGCCAACTGCACGGCCGTTTGTGCGGCAGAGAGTTGTTCATGTTGTCGCGCGAGCTGTTCTTTCCTCGTGCTCAGTGAAATCAGCAAATCTGCGACTTCCCGAAACGCCTGTAAAATAGTCTGCTGGTACCCCTCCAGCATCTGCTCGTAACGCGATTCTGCTAAATCGAGACGCGCAAGATTGGTTCCTCCCTGGAAGATCGGCAGGGTCATCGACGGGCCGATGCTGTAGTTCCAGCTATTGCCGGTGAACCAATTGGCGAACTCTGCACTCTGGAGGCCTCCTTGACCTGTAATAGACAGAGTCGGAAAGAAATAGGCGCGGGCCTGGCCGATACGGGCATTGGAGGCCGCTAGGGTGGCTTCCGCTTGGAGAATGTCTGGGCGTCGCTCCAGAAGTTGAGAGGGGAGCCCGACGGGAATATCCGGCTGAACCACGACGGCACGAAGGGGTGTACTGTGGAGTTCGAGCGATCCCGGTGACATCCCGGTCAACACCCCCAATCGATGCGACTCCACAGCTCGAGTTCTCGCCAAGTCTGGAATGAGACCCGCCGCTTCGGCGACCAGCACTTCGGTGCGTTTTACATCCAGTTCTGAAGCCAAGCCGGCCAAGGCGCGTTTCTGGATGATCTCCAGGGATTCTCGCCGGACTGCAAGGGCTCGCTTGGCGATGTCCATCTGCTCGTCGAGTTCCCTGATTCGGAAATAGGACTGTCCTACGTCGCTGACCAACGACAGGGCCACGGCACGGGCATCCTGTTCGATCGCCTGGGCGTCGGCCACCGCCGCTTCACGGCCTCGTCGAATACGGCCCCAGAAATCCACCTCCCACCGGAGATCCAGGGTGCCGTTCCAGAGATCGAAAGTTGTTCCAGGAGTGGCAAATACCTGCGGTCCCGGTTGTCGTCCGGTTGCCAGCCCCAAGCCGGCCAACGTGTTCTTGGACACGGCGAGGTTGCTGTAACTGCTGGAGAGATTCATTTGAGGATAGAGGCCGGCAGCAGCCGACATGACAAGGGCGCGCCCTTCGAGGACCCGAGCGACTGCTCGTTTTACATCATGATTCTGTTGTAGAGCGCGTTCGATCAGACCGCTGAGTTCGTCATTCTGAAAGGATTTCCACCACTCAGCCTCCGGCTTATGATCCGAAGACATCGGGGCTTCGATGGCGTTCGTCATGCGGGACCAGCCGTCAGGCACCTCCACCGGGGGGCGTTGATAGTCCTGCCCTTGAACGCAGGCGGAGAAAACCAGCCCTGCTAACATGATTCCGAGATTGTTTGCAATTGCGTTCATCGTGCCTTGTCTTGTGGTGGAGGATCCGATGAGGGGTGCGCGCGTTCGGTGATGCCTGGAGCCCGCCGCTCGATAAAGACATCAACCTGCTGCCCGGCATAGACGGGGAATGGCGGGCGATCGAATCGGTAGATGATCTGGAGGACCCGCGTGTCGACTCGTTCGGTGTTGTCTCCCGTCAGCGATTTCTTGGGGACGACATAGGGCTCGATGCGGACGAAGGTCAGCGGGATTTTCGTGTCTGCCATGGATTTGAGAGAAGCCACGCCGGATGCTTGTGGAGCGACCAGCGGTGCGTTGACCTCGTCGACATCGGCTCGGACTTGCAGCTGCTGGGTCTCGCCGAGCAGCATGAGTGGCTCGCTCGATCCCAGGGTGGCATATTCCCCCGCCCGAATATTGACCTGCAAGATTGCACCGTTGCGTGGAGCGCGGACGGTCAGGCGGTCGAGCAGAATGGTGATCTCGTCTCGCTGGGCGATGGCCTGTTTTAGATTGGCTTCAAGGCGCTGGGAGCTGCGTTTCGCCATTTCAAGGGCGTACCAGGTGCGTTTGAGATCGTCTTCGCTGACGGCGCGTTGATCGTGTACCGACTTGAGGCGTCGCCATTGCGTGTCGAGATCTCCGATTCGGTACTTCTGCTCGTCGATCTGGGCGTGCAGCGGAGGGATCGCCGCCTCGCGGGTCAATAGTTGGGCGCGCAGATCGCGATTGTCGAGTTGAAAGAGCGGCGCCTGCTCCGTGACGTGGTCGCCGACCGTCACAAACACGTTGGTAATCAAGCCGGCGACTGGAGGGGCAATGCGGACGTTCTCATTGACGGCTTCAATGATGCCGGATGCAGCGACCGTCTGTTCGTACGGTGAACGCGGGGGCTCTGAGATCGGTGCCGGCATCGGTTCTTTCTGATTGGCTCCCATCAGCATCCATGCGGCAAAGCCGATGCCGGCCACGGCCAACCAGACACTCAATCGTTTCACGATGATCATGCCGTTCCCTCTCGCACAATCGGCTCGATGCTGACAATCCGTCCATCTGTGAGTTTGGCCATGCGGTCGCCGAAGTGAAAGATGCGGCTATCGTGTGTCACGACGACGACACAACGGTCAGGCGATCGCCCGACTTCGCGTAGGAGTTCCATGATCTTTTGTCCGTTCGGGCCGTCCAAGGCTGCGGTCGGTTCGTCGCAGATAAGCAGACGCGGTTTGTTGACCAGCGCTCTGGCAATAGCCACACGCTGTTGCTGTCCGCCGGACAAGTTCTTGGGCAAGAACTCCGCCCGGTCGCCAAGGCCGACGCGGTCGAGCATGGCTCGTGCTCGTCGCAGGGCCTCGGGGCGCCCGATCTTCTGGATCAAGAGCGGCACTGCCACGTTCTCGGCCGCGGTCAGAACGGGCAGCAGATTGAACTGCTGATAGATAAAGCCCATTGTTTGGCCCCGGAACGCCGTGCGTTTGCCCGCCGGCAGATCGCTGAGCGGAACGCCTAACACGTCGATGTCACCGTCGTCGATGTCGAGGATGCCGGCGATGGCGGATAAGAGGGTGGTTTTTCCGCCGCCTGATTCGCCGACGAGTAACAGCATCTCGCCCAGATAGATGTCCAGGTCGATGCCCCTGAGTACCGTGACCTGCGTGTCGCCGGTACCGAACGATTTCACGATTGCTCGTGCACGGACAGCGGCCGGTTGTGCCGGATGTTCCATCATGCTCACCGAAAGACAATTGCCGGTTCCAGCCAGGCGAGTTTGATGATGCTGATCACCGCCGAAAATGTGCAGATGGCCAGGAGCGCCGCCAGCACGAGGAGCAGTAATTGCCACGTTTCAACGAACGGCAATCCGCCGCCCCGTGCCGTCAAAAATCCAAATACTGTTGCGAGTCCAATGCCGACGCCGTAGCCGGTGAGGCCCACAGTAAAGGCTTGCAATAGGATCATCCGTGCTAATGCGAATGTCGACGCGCCCATGGCCTTGAGTGCGCCGAACTGTCGGAGGTTCTCAACCGTGAAGAGATAAAAGGTTTGCCCTGCGATGGCCATCCCGACGATAAAGCCCAAGAGAATGGTGGTGCCGAAGTTGATGCCGATGCCGGTATTCTTGAGCACCCAGCCGATGGTCTTCCAGCTGAACTCTTCGGCGGTGAACGCGCCCAGGCCGGTCTGTTCGTGGATGCGTCTGGTCACTTCTTCGACGGGCACGCCGTCTTTTGGTTTGGCCAGCACATAGGAAAGCGTCCGACGCTCGCGTGGCACATAACGGATGGCGCGTTCATAGGTTGTGTAGACCACGGGAATGTTGGTGAAGCTCTTTTGGGTCTTGGCGATCGCGACGACGCGGGCCAGCTTGTCGTTCAGTTCGAAAACCGTGCCGACCTTGATGACATTCGGGCCGCCCATCCGCTCCACAGCCCACTGGTCCAACGCGACGGCATCAGGCTGTAAAATGTCTTCGAACCGGCCGTCGAGAACTTCGGCGGGACGTCCGATAAGGGTGGACGATTCCAGCCCGGTTAACGTGATCTGGTGATATTCCCCGTTGGAAAGGCGGGCTCGCAGGAGGCCTTTATAGAGTGGCACGGCCCATTCCACACCGGATACGCTGCGGACACGATCGACGGCGGTGTCGGCAATGGGTTTCACTTCATCGACTTGCGCGATGCCCGGATCCGTGACCCAGATCGGCACATTGAGGTTGCTGACACTGGACTGGGACCAGATCATAAGACCCCAGAAAATAGAGCCCTGTTGGACGATCAGCATCACGGCAAAGGTCAAACCGCAGAGCAGCATGAGGTACTTGGCGCGATCTCCGAAGAGCATCTTGAGTGCGACGTAGTTCATTCAGCGGCCTCGGGTTCAGGATGATCGGGAGGGAAGGCCACGACGTGAGGTGGTTGTGGGAGCGGCACCTGGTCGTGCCGGTGAAAAAAATAGGTGCAGAGTCGGGCAATGGGGCAGCCGTGGTCGAGGGCCGTCGTCCAGAATCGCCGTACATGGTTTCCGCCCGCAAGTTGCTCTTCATCCATGAGGCGGAATGGGCCGGGGAAGGATGTCGAGAATGTGATGCCGCTGGCAGCCAGGCGCTCAGCGAGCCCTTCGGTGAGGAATTCCAGCACATCGCCGCACCAGGAAAATCGTCTTCCTTCTTTTGTCCGCTCGCCGGAGGGAAGTAGTTCAGCCTGTCGTTCAGCGAAGTAGTCTTCGATGGTACGGCTCAGATGTTCAGGAGAAAAAGGAGTGTGATGGCTCATGCCGGAGGCGGAGAGCAGGGACGGTGCCAGTCAGAAGAGCCTCACGATCAACAGTGCGCAAGTTGCTGAAGGACATGAGAGAGCGGTGAGGAAGTCCCTATTCAGCCTTGAAAGTCCCGCCGATGGATCTGCCGACATGTCAGCACGGCGAGAAGGTGGCTGCCGGTATGTGGGCAGATTATTTTGAGCGGAGGGATGGACGATGGATACCGAGTTTCTTCATCCGATGTTGCAGGGTCGAGCGCTTCATCCCAAGGCGGGCTGCGGCTCCGTGCTTACCGGCAAGGATCCCGTTGGTTTGGCTGAGGGTCTCGACGATATGAGCGCGTTCGGCGTCGGCCAGTGTGCGGGGGACGGTTCCATGGCTGTTGTCTGGATCCGGCTGTTCCAGCTCATCAATGATCAGAATCGGTCCTTGGCTGACGATCACGGCGCGTTCGATCAAGTGCTCGAGTTCGCGTACATTGCCGGGCCAGTCGTATGACGCGAGCGCTTTCAGCGTGCCGCTGCCGATGCGGGTGAGCGTCTTACGATGCCGCGCGCTATATTTTTTCACAAAGTGCCGAGCGAGCGCGGGAACATCGTCGCGACGTTCTCGGAGCGGAGGAATCCGTACCGGGAACACGTTCAAGCGATAAAAGAGATCGGATCGAAGCAGGCCCTTCTTGACGGCCTGCTCCACATCAACGTTGGTTGCCGCGAGTACGCGCACGTTCAGCTTGATTGTCTGCGAGCCGCCGACCCTCTGGAGTTCCTGTGATTCGAGCACCCGCAGAAATTTCGCCTGGAGATCGAGCGGCAGGTCACCGACTTCATCCAAGAAGATCGTGCCTCCCTGGGCGAGTTCAAAGCGGCCGATCTTTCGCGCCGTGGCATTCGTAAATGCGCCCTTCTCATGGCCGAAGAGTTCGGACTCGATCAACGTCGGCGGCAGCGCGGCGCAGTTCACCGTGATCAACGGTTTCTCTTTCCGTGGCGAGAGATGGTGAATGGCTTGCGCGACAAGTTCCTTCCCCGTGCCCGTTTCCCCTGTGATCAGCACGGTTGAATCGGTTGGCGCGACCTTTTCGATGGCTTTCAGTGTTTTTTGCAATGCGGGGCTCTCGCCGACCAGCGTTTTGAAATCGACCGAGGCGTTCATTTCATCGCGCAGATAGACGTTTTCCTGCTCGAGTTGTTCTTTCAGCGAGCGAATTTCCTCATAGGCCGTAAGGTTCGCGATGGCTTGCGAGAGGTGAAACCCAATCTGCTCGGCAAACGCCAGGTCCCGCTCAGAAAATGCATTGCGCCGCTTGCTGCCGATCGCCAAGAAGCCATAGGGCGTTCCTCGTACGATCAAGGGGCAGAGTATACAGGAAAGGATGCCGACGGATTCGATGTAGGAGCGTTCCGGAAAACGGGTGTGATTGTGCCCTGTGATCAGGAGCGGTTTTCCGGTAGCCATCATTTCAGCCGGGGCCATCCGTTCGAAGGGAAACCGGCGAAGTTGTGCGAGATCAATATCGACACCTTCGCGATAGATGATGTCGAACCACGGCCCCTGCGGCGACTGAACGAATCGCACCAGCCCGGTCATATCCTGTCTTACGACGCGGTGCAGCATGTCTCGCACGACCGGCATGAGTTGATCAGTCGTCATCGTACCGATGACGACCTGGCTGTTGATCGCCATGAGCGTGTCTCGTTCTTCCGATGCCAGGACGTTCTGGAGAACCGGTCCCAACTGGACGCCGAGCTGTTCCAAAAACAGCCGATCCTGCTCGGTAAACGCGGTGGTCCTATCGATGGCAATGGCGGCCATGAGCGCGATCGTACGCGGGCGCCGATTCTCCGCAAGGGGGGTCACGATCAATGGGGCGGTAAGGACCGAAGCGGTCTGAAATTTGTCAGTTTTCAGGACCACAGCTTCCGCCCAGGACGAACCGGCAAGATTGTTTTCCAGGAGTGCGTGGCCGCGTTGGACCACGGCTTCTTTCATCGTCCCCTCTGCAGGCAGTTGTCCGATGAGATAACCGGGGGAGTTCGGAGTGGTTAGCAGATCAGATACGGGAGAGAAGACCTTGGCCGATTCGCTATAGAGGTAGAAGCCCACGAGATCGCACGTCAACACCGCGAGCAGCTCCTGACTCAGCACCCGATCGAACTCGTGAAGCCCCTTGCAGGTGATCAGTGCGCTGATGATTCTCAGAGGATCGGCCTGTGGTGACGGGATGCCCATATGTGGGCACTCTAGCATAGGAAAAGAGCACGAGGAAAGGGAGCGCGAGAGTCGAGCGATTACTCATGGGTCGATCGGATCTTGAGCGCATCTAGCCGTTTCTTCTCCAGGCTCACGTACAGCGATTTCTCCTGAGTGACGATCACGGCGCCCGGCGCTTGCCCTTTGGCTTTTTTGACCCACTTGCGCCTCGTATAGATAACCTCGCCCTTGCCACTCTTTTTGAGGTCGCTGTACAGCAGCGCAAGGGTGGCGGCGTCTCGTATTGTTTCGGGTGGCGGATCGGTTCCTTTTTCCAATCGCACCACAACGTGGGAGCCAGGCGTGCCGCGGGCGTGGAGCCAGAGGTCGTCGCTCTTCGCAAGACCGAACGTCAGCGCATCGTTCTCGCGCGCGTTGCGTCCGACGAAGATCGGTAATCCATCCGTCGAAATGAAGCGGCGGAATGGACCGCGATGCTGATCGCCGGACTGCCGGCCCTTGCCTATGGGTGTTCGCAGTATTGTCCTGGGAGTGGAGGTCGACACTGTCGGCGGAGTCCAGGTTCCTTGCTCAATCTCCTTGAGTTCTTGGCGAAGGGTGCTCAAATCATGTTCCGCACGCTCGATGCGAGGGTGTAGCTCACGTTCGGCGGCCAGATATTTGCGATGTTTTCGGAAATAATCGTCCATGTTGCCTTGAGCAGATTTTGTTGCGTCGAGCGGGATGCTGACTTCGGGCAGTGTGTCATCAAAATAATCGACAACCATGATGCGATCGGCTCCCTTTTTGATTGAACCCAGATTGGCTTTGATCAGTTCTCCATAGCGGGCATAGTCCCGGTACGTGGCGGCTTTGGCCAGGTCTTCCCGCCAGGCTTCGATTCGCCGGTGTTCTTTCTTGAGCGTTTTCCGAAGAACGCGCAGACGCGCGTCCTTTGCATGGTCGGCGGCGAGAACGGATTCCTTGTCCTGGTAGTACGCCTCGATGTTCGCCGAAATCGGGAAATCGCCATTGGCAGCCCCGGTAAAGCGAGCCGGTTTCGCGTCGCGCGAGCCCGCCTCTCTCTTCGTTGGCGGGGCATACAGCTGTCCGGCAAGGTCTCGCTGCTGCGCCAGGCCCCGGAGCACTCGTCTATCGGCATCGAGGACCAAGATGTTGGCTGTCTTGCCGGTCAGTTCACAGACGATAGAGCGAGCGCCTTCTTTGCCGGTGAGGTAAATTTCGACGATGCGGTCGTTCGGCAGCTGGCGAATGTCGTCGATCCTGGCTCCTTGAAAATGGGCTCTCAGAAATTGGCAGAAGGCCGGAGGTGTGGGCGGATTGAGCAGCGCACGGCTGGCGAGGTGCAGCCGGGACGTTTCGGGTTGGCAGGAGACGAGCAACCGATGAGTCTGCCCTGGGACGCGAACATCGAAGACGAAGGTGCGGGCAGTAGGCTGCTGAATCTTCTGAATCCATCCACCACGTAGAACCGGCGTGATTTCTCCAAGTACCTGCACGAGGTCTGCTGTGCGTAATGCCATCAGTTGTTCCGCCTGAGCTGACGTCTGGATAGAGGATTCTACCGACTCAGATTTTGCCCCCATGGGGCCAATCCGGTCACATTTTTTGGCACAGGGACAAATCTCAGGCTGTCACTGTACGATTCGCCGCAAAAACCCGCAAGAGCGCAGGGGAAGCGCCTGGCATCGTCATTGCTTCTCTACAAGGGTAGGTTGTAAGCGGGGCATAGTGGGCCGCCAACTGTTACGAGGAGGACCTCCATGAAGTGCACCAGATGCCACGGACTCATGGTTGCGGACAACTTGCTTGATCTGAAAGAAAGCTATGTGCCGATGTGGATGCGCGCCTTGCGCTGCATTGCGTGCGGCAACATTGTGGATCCCCTTATTCACCGTCATCGAATGGTCCAACAGTCAGGCGCGACCCGGTTACTCAAGCCCGGGGTTCGCATGCCGGTGTTGGCGCGGCCCGCAAAGGCCGCTTAGGATAGACGCCCACGCACGGCGGCGGCACGCCGCGCGCGGTGATGGCGGTAGGCGTTCTCTTCGTCCGGTGCCGGACCCCTTTCGTGCGGTTCTCTGCTTGCAGCCTTCTCTCCCCTGCGTTACAGTCGCCCACTCAATCATCATTCTTTCGAATCATCCACCATGTCGGTACTGGAGCTACAGCCACTTGCACACCTGACCGACGAGTTCCGGCTCTCGATGCGGCGGCTCTTGCAGGATCTCTGTCGAGAACTGCAGGACGATTATCCGGATCTGTCCTCTCGGCTTGAACTCCCTGTGGGATTTTTCCAACTGCTCGGCCAGTCCTTCAAGGTGGAAACCTATTCCAATTGGAAAGTCGTGGGCTGGGTCGAAGCGCTGAATGACCTCACGTACTTTCTGGATATTCTCCAGCAATGGGAGCGTGAACAGGACCGGAAGGAGTTCACGAAACAACTGTTTGCAGAGTGCCAAGAGAAGTTTTTCGAGCATAGCTATCTCGACGAACTGTTTCCACGGGGCCGCTCGCGTACCACGGGTTTGGAGCAAAGGCTGACGAGCCTTTGTCATCGACTGGGCCAGGAACTGACGCAGGAATCACTCTTCTTCGATCCCACAGTCGCCGTGAAATGGTGCAGGCAGCGCAAGCTTCCGCGATGGGATGTGCCGGGAATGCTCGAGGCCGACTTTGAGCGGGCGGAAGAGTGGGGCACGATCTCAGTGGGTATTGCCGAAGAATGCGGCGAAGCTCCCCAAGAGGTGCGCCGTGCGATGAAGCAATCGCCCGGGTCTGTCACGCTTCAAGTCGAGGGAAGTGGAATCTCGGTGGAGATTGGTCGAACGGTCTTTCCACTGTGGACCGGGTGGGGCACGCAGGGCGAATGGCAGTGGAAACGTCGGGCGGCGGCGGCGCTGGAGACTGATCGAGGCCCGGTCACAGTCGGTCCGACATTGGTCTATGGAAAGGATCGGCAGCCGCGGTCGGTCGTACGAACGGAACAGAAGCAGGTGGAGCGAATCAGCCGAGCCTGGCGCACGATCCAACAGGCCTGGCCGGAAGGCCATGCGGTGTTGGCCTTGCTAACGTCACGAATTGTGCCGCTCAAAGCGAAGGGAGTCGTAAGCTTCAGCTATCGCCATCGACCGGGCTTGTCCTTCATCAATTGTTTCGATCGGGACACCCTCGATCTGATCGACGACTTGATTCATGAAAATAGTCACCACCATTTGAATCTCTTGCTGCGTAAGTATGTTATGTATCACGGCGACCATAACCAACAGATCTTCTATTCGCCTTGGCGGCGGAGCCTTCGTCCGCTGCGCGGCATTCTCCACGCCACGTTCACGTTCACGATGGGCGCGATGTTGTTTGCGCGACTCTCGTCCTGGGCGTCCGGACGGGGTGGATCGGCACGATGGAAAAAAGCAGGGCTCACCCCGCGCGACCTGCAACGAGCGCGATGTCGTTGTTTGGAAGAAGTCGAGTCCGTCCGGTACTCACTCCAGGACTTGCACTACGCCGATCATCATCTCGGCTGGCTCACCGGCTCAGGTCGGCGTCTGGTCTGGCAACTGGCAGAGGCCATCGAACAGGTTGAACGCAGCATCGCGCCCCACCGCAAGGCGGTTTCTTTATCCAAGTTCGGCCCGGCCCTCCGACGTCATATCGACGAATTGAAAAAAGCCCGGATGACCTACGGGCCGATGCGGTTGAGCAAGGCATAATCCTGGTTTGTTCTTCCGACAGGTCTTCGATATCATCGAACTATGAAAACCAAGAAGGGGAAGCAGAAGAAATCGAATATTGGCGCCGGCTCTTCACGAATGAAAGCCGTGATCAAAGAGCTGCGCGAGCAATACGGGCCAATGCTGAAGCGGCTAGCAGGCAAGTGAGTGAGGGCTACGAGAGGCGACGGTAGAGCTCGGCGTTCTTCTCCATCACCCGCTTAGCAGCGGCATGGAACGCGTCATCTGGCTGGCCGATGAAGTCGTTGATGCCGAGGCGCACCATTTGCTCGACGGTCAGACCTTCGCGTTTACCCAATACCTCCAACCGCCGCATTTCCTCATCTGAAAGGGAGATCGTGAGCGTTGCCATGGTCGGCTCCTTGCTTAGGATGCTGCATCTCGTAATGGGATCAGTATAGGGGAAAGGACTCGTGAGGGCAAACCCTTGAAGTTAACCTACTGCCATGTCGAAGAACTCCAGCAAGCCCGCATGGTCTACGGGCCAGTGTGCGGTTGGGAAAGGTGTGAAGCAGAAGGAAGAAAGAGCGGAATTTATTGTGCGTCAGGTGATCGCCGCGAATAAGTCAATACGCACGCCTGACCCCATCTACCTAAACGTAGTGACGGCCAAAACATGAGAAAAGACCCCCGACCTTTTTTGTCCCTCATTGAAACGGCAAAGGGTCTGGAGTATGTTCGCGAAATGTCGCGGTGTGTGTTACAGGTACACATTGGCAGATCCAGCTCTTATGCGGACCCGTCTGAGCAGTGTTCGGGCGACGCTTCGCGGCCAAGACAGAGGGGAGCGAGCAGGAGTAAACTCAACAAGCCGGGGTATGGAGGTGTGCTATGTCGGCTTCGTTAAAGCAGATTGAAGAGCAGGCTCGAGCGCTGAGCGCCGAGGAACGGGCGAAGCTGGCAGAATCGATGCTCGAGTCCTTGCATGCACCTGTTTCTGAAGTGGAGGCTGCTTGGGCGGAGGAGATCGAACGTCGAGTTGCCGCTTTCGATCGCGGGGAGCTTCCCTCGTACCCGGCTGAGGATGTGTTCGCTGAAGCCCGTCGCCTGTCGCGGTGAAGCGCGCACGTTTCATTGCGCCCGCGCGGCGAGAGTTCCTTGCAGAGGTCGCGTACTACAATGGCAAGGAGACCGGACTCGGCGCTCGATTCGCTGCCGCTGTTGAAGAAGCCACGGCTCGGGCTGTCGCTTTTCCATCTACCGGCTCGCCAGCTTCAAAGAATACTCGGCGAGTATTCGTCAAAGATTTTCCGATTGCGCTCGTGTACCGCCCAGATGAAAGCGGAATCGTCATTTTCGCGCTGGCGCATCACTCTCGCCGCCCCGAATACTGGCATCCTCGAGTTCAAGAGCGCTAACAAATTGTTGGAGCCGACGTGCGAAACCCACGCGACCCATGTGTGGGGTCATGGTCTTGCAATCCTACATCCAGCCAGATCAGGCACGTTATATCGTTCTCGAGAGTCGGCCTGCAGCCAGTCCGGCCTGCTTCGTCTGCTGTGAACCGTGTGATTTCCTGAACAAAGCCTGTAAAATCTGCCAGCAGGCTAGCGCAAGCCCTCAATCAAAGATGGTCGTTGTTGGATTGCAAGACCTTGTATCATCACAGGAGGTCTTGCATCATGGCGGCCACGGGGTGAGGCGTCCGATCGATGGCCTATGAACCGTCTTATACAGACTGCATAAGACGACGACCTGAACGCGGCATTGGAGCAGAACGTGCCCTGCTCCAACGGGTTAGGTGGGCAATCGGTGCGTACCTGCCGATTTAGGCAGAAGTGGACAGCCTGCTTAACCGGATTATACAGTCTGTCCAAACATTGTTGGGCGACAAAACTAACGAGCGCGAGACACCGTCTAGTTGTGCATGTTGAACTGGAGGCAAGTCAGGAATCCGAAACAGTTTGTACTGAAACCGGGCGATCGCAGCACTGCCCTCAACGTCGTCGGCACAAGAGTCACCGTCCTCGTTTCGGACGCGGACTCGAAAAGCCAGCAGATCACAGTGTAGACGGGTGACGAGGGAGCGGGTCCGCCACCCCACAGCCACGACTGGGACGAGTCCTTTTATGTAACCAAGGGCCAAGTTCAGTTCACATGCGGCGGCAACACTACGATGTGCCCGGCTGGCACATTGGTCCATGTCCCTGCCGGCACCGTTCACGCTTTCAGCTATGGTCCAGGCGGCGGCGAGATGCTGGAGGTCACAGGTGCAGGAAGTAGGGCGGTCCAAATGTTCTCGGCGTTGGATCGCGAGATTGTCCCTGATCCGTCGGATGTCACAGTGGTGGTCAGAGTAGCCGGCGAGTACGGGGTCAGGTTTCACATCTGATGCTGCGGAAGCATCTATCCGCGTTGTCGCCCAACAACAGGCTGCACCCGACGACCCTGTCTGCGCGGCTTCACCGCTCCGGCAGGGTCGCGGGTGAGCCTGAGCGTTCGGCCTCATACAATTCAGACAATTCAGAGGGAGATAAAGGGTCGGGAGTCTTTTCTACTGTGAAGCGCAGCAGGTAGGAGCCCGCAGTTGGCTGAGGATAGCAAAAAGATTCCCGACCCCTTAGTTTCTCCCCGGTTCAGGAGTTGTTGGGCATCGCGACGTCAAGACGACGATGATCTATACCCATGTCCTTCATCGAGGGCCGGCGGGTGTCCGCAGTCCGCTGGACGGGAGGTGAACCCATTCAATGAGGGGGATGTTATGCCGATCCGCATAAGAACCCGTGAAAAATCGTCCTGCAGTCGCAACGCATTGAAACGGCAATAGTTATGGCGTACTGTTCACGAAAATTAGAGGCGTGTTACACGGATAGAAATTGGCAGATTCGGCTCTTATGCGGATCCGCCTAAACATTGTTAGACGCAAGCCCGACCAACCAATGAGGCGCAAGTGCGGGCAAGAACTCTTCACATGCTGAGGGACCTATGGCCATCTGGTTGATCCGCGCTGGCTCGCACGGCGAGTACGAACCGAAATTCATCCAGGAGAACCGGGTCTATGTGACCTGGGATAATCTGGATGTCGACCTCGGCAAGCTCACAGGGCGGGCCGAACTGACGGACGCGATGACGCAGCGATATCCTGACACCAAGCCCAAGGCGATTGCCAATTGGGTCAGCCAGGTGTGGCCATTCGCTCACGAGATCAAGAAGGCTGACCTGGTGGTGTTGCCGCTGAAAACCCAGCGCGCCATCCAGATCGGTGAAGTCATCGGCGACTACCACTTCGAGCCCGGCGGGCCGGACCCGTTCTTCCACTGGCGGCCCGTGAAGTGGATTGCCGAAGCCGTCCCGCGCGCGCACTTCGGGAAAGACCTGCTCAACACCTTCGGCGCCTTCATGACCATCTGCCGAGTGCAACGCAACAACGCCGAGGCTCGCATCGTGGCCATGCGTACCAGCGGCTGGAAGCCGGAGACCATCGCCGCAGTCACGAAGACCACCACACCCGCCATCGATGACGCGGCAGCCGCGACCGAAGACACCGACTTGGAAGAAGCCGCTCGCGATCAGATCGCCCAACTGATCGCCGCCCGCTTCAAGGGGCACGGTCTGACGCGGCTCGTGGAGGCGATTCTCAAGGCACAGGGCTACACCACCTACCGCAGCCCGGAAGGCGCGGACGGTGGCGCCGACATTCTCGCCGGCGCCGGCCCACTGGGTTTCGGTGCACCGCGACTGTGCGTGGAGGTGAAGTCGGAGAACTCACCCATAGACCGCCCGACTGTGGACAAGCTGCTTGGCGCGGTCACCAAGTTCGGAGCGCAGGAAGGCCTGTTCGTTTCATGGAGCGGCTTCAAGACCACCGTGCAGAAGGAACTCGCGGCGAGCTTCTTTCGGGTACGGCTGTGGACGCAGAAGGAACTGCTCGAAGCCCTGTTCGCCCAGTACGACCACCTCGACGAGGAACTGAAGGCGGAGCTGCCTCTCAAGCGCATCTGGATCGTGGCGGCGCAGGACGAAGAGTGACGTCATCGCGAACGCCGCGCACTGCGAGCATGAGCACGCCTAACAAGCCGCTCGACCCGACGGCCGAGGCGGCCGCGGGTCAGCGCCAGCGTTATACGTCACGATCATGAGTAGCAGCGATAAGACGCAAGATCGCGCCAAAAGTACGCCGGCACATCGGGGAGCAGCCGCGAACATCGCGGTGTTTGCCACTCGATTCATACAGGGGCGGCTCGAGGGTTTTGAGAAGGACATGAAGATATGTCTAACGCCGATGCGTCTCGAATCAAGCAAAGAGCCTACGCATGCTTATCTACCGGCACTCGCTGCCTGCTGCGGTCTCCTCGAGTACCTCAGCGGCCTTTATCGGGGGAATCTCCAAGGAAATGGTTGGCAGCAGATCGCTGAGTTCGCGGCTAGATACCTACCTCAGCCTGATTACGACAAAGAGGCTATCCGCATTCTTTTTGAAGTCTTTCGACACCCTATCGCTCATCGCGGAATTGCCAGTGGAATCTGGGTAGATCGAAATAATGGCCCAGGGAAGGGGCGGCGCATAACGTGGCAGGTCTCGGCAGACGCGAAGCGCCCTGCGTGTGAAATCCTTCCTCAGAAAGGTCAGCTCAAGCGCGATCCTCCTTGGCCGTGCTCGTATAGCCATCGTGGGCATATTCATCTTCGCAGCATGTGGGTAGACATCCGCGGGGCCGCGAAGCGCTACAGCGAAGACATCGTCGACCCGCAGCTTCAGACACGCTTTGCGTCGTGCATGAAGCACCTTTATCCGACCTGAGACTGGGGGGCGAGATTGTGACGTATAACCACCGTATCGAGACGGACCGTCGCCAGCGGCGCTTCGCGCCACTGGCTCCGTCCGCTCATGCGGGACGTTCGGCATAGAACTCCAAAGGGTTGACGGTTGAGGATCACGAGAAGTTGTGGTCGCAATCGGCCGACCGAAACGCGGTTCGTCGATCGCGGCGCTCTCGGCAAAGGTGCTTCCTATGGCCAGATGCAGTGACCCTGATGACTCGGAAGATATAAAGATGGGTGCCATCACCAGGCGAAGATTGTTACTCAGCGTTGCCGCCGTGACGGCAGGTAGCCTGCTCTCATACAACACTACACAATCAGGAGGTCCAGCCGTGGCCGATCTCAACCTGCAGCAAAAGCTCAATGCGATCTTCAATGCTCATATGGATGCCGAACTCTCGGGCAACCTCGACAAGACATTGGCGACGATGGCGCCCAATCCGCATCTCGTGAACGTGCCGACGATGGTGGGAGGTCAGGGCCCGGAGAGCGTGCGAACGTTCTACGCTAAGCGGTTGATTGGTCAGTTCTTCCCGCCCGACGTCGAGTTCGAGACGATCTCGCGGACTTACAGTCAAGAGCGGCTCGTCGATGAGCTCATCATTTCCTTTACGCACACCACCAAGATTGATTGGATGCTCCCGGGCATCAATCCCACCGGCAAGCGTGTCGAAGTGGTTTTTGTCGTGATCGTCGGTATAGAGGGCGACAAGGTGTCCTACGAGCACATTATCTGGGACCAGGCGAACGTGCTCGTGCAACTCGGCCTACTCGACCCGACCGGCCTCCCGGTCACCGGAGCCGGTGCGGCAGCGAAGCTCAGAAATCCTTCCTTGCCCGATCCATTTTTCGGCGAAGGGTAGAGGGCATGGAAGTCAGTCGAAGAAACAGGCACCAGCATGATCCGGCCCAACAACAGCTTCCAAGCGACACCGGCAATGATGTGTGCCGGGTTAGCGCATCTCGCCGGCGCGCTTGAAGCTGAGCGTTAGGCCTCATACAATTCATCGAGAGGATTTTTCGCGCCACGCGAGCAACCTGGGTCAGCAGGATCTTGCAATTGCATGTTTCACCTGTTGACGAGCTCCAGAGTCTGCTCTCTCTCTCTCTCTCTCTCTCTCTCTCTCTCTCTCTCTCTCTGCAACGAAAAGAGGCATCATTTGAGGCTGCTCAAAACGTCAGCCCAACAAGGTGGCAGAGAGCGGGCCCACCGGAGCATAGATGGAAGAAAAAGGTAGCGGGAGTCTCTTCTTAATTCCAGGCTGCTCAAAAAGGTCATCCAGCAAGGCCGCAGGGAATGGGGCGACTGAGGCGTACCCGAGAGGGTACGTTGCAAGGAGACACACGACTGAGAGCGCCGCTGGTGGCCTTTTTCAGCAGCCGTCAAGGTTCGACGGTCACATCCACAAACGTCGGTACGCTGTCCGCCCCTTTCTTATCCGTTACCCTCAGCTTGAACCGGTAGGTTCTGGGCTCGGAGACTTGCGGGGCTTGGAAAGACGCTTCCGGGCCGTTCACGTCCAAGAGTGAGACCTTGCTGCCGCGCACTTGGCTCCAGGAGTAGAACAGCGCTTCGCCTTCGGCATCGCGACTCTTCAATCCGCTCAGCTTCACCTTTGATCCGGCCTTTACCGTCCGATTCGGCCCCGCATCGGCGACCGGTGGTTCGTTGGGTTCGTCGTTCACGGTGACTCCGACATCGAGGACGCCTTGTTTGCCGCGGTTGGTGACGGTGAGCACGGTTTTGCCGTTGCCGACGATCTGTAAGAGGCCGTCGGGCAAGATCCGAATGACGTTGGGATTTGATGAGTGATAGCTCGTTCCGGTGGAGGGAGCACTGATCCGGCGAATCGCGCCATCGGCGAACTCGCCCACGACAGGCAGCTCGAAAATCTTGCCCAGGGAATCCACATGGCCAAATGCGGAGGATTGTCCAGTTCGTCCGAGTTGCAGCGGCTTGTCGGTTTCAAAGTCGATGGAGGTGAGGGCGGCGTTGGGTTCCACCTGTACGACGATTTCGTCGAAGACTGAGCGGGTGCCCAAGCGTCCGCGTGAAATTTCAGCCACGGCTAGGAGGCGCATCGGCCCGATACCGTCTTTCGGGATCTGTAGCGGGCCGCCGAAGGCCGGGTCTTGCTCGGCCAGACCAATTAACGCGACCGGCGCGACGATGGAGCCGGTGGCTGTGGCGTCTTCCTGTTCGACCAGCGTGTCGTCCTGCTCGCCATACCAGTAATAGCGAACCTTGATGATGCCGATGTCCTTTCCAAGATCCACATGGGCGGTGACGGTGTTTCCCGCGGTCACCGTGGCCCCTTCGGCTGGCTCCGTGAGCTTGAATGAGAACGCCTGCGGTACCGGAAGCGCAAGGCACAAGGCAACAGTGTAAAGGCTGAAAGGAAGTCCGAATTTTCTACGTTTCCCTTTTAACGTTGTACGTGTCACCCTCACCTCGTCAGATGGAACGGGACGTCCGTCAGAATGACGCGGTCTTTGAACAATAACGAGGCTTTGAGCAAAAGCGCGCGTTGATTGTGCAGGATGTTCTGCCACCAGCGGGCCGGGAGAATTTCCGGGATCACGACGGTGACCCAGGTGTCCGGTTCTTTTTCCAGAATTCCTTCGATGTAATCGAGCAAGGAGCTCAGGACAGAGCGGTAGGGAGAGGGGAGGGCGATCAGATTGACGCCGCCACCCCATTGGGCCCATTGGATTTTGACCTTGGCGCTTTCTTCGGGGTCGAGATCGACGAAGACGGCGCGAACTTCGCCGGGCCGGCTTCTCGCATAGTCCACGGCGCGGACAACGGCGCGATTCAACCCGCTGATCGGGATGATCACGATATTTCGTCGTGGCAGCGGAGGCCGTTGACCTCTGCGGTCCAGGGTGATCTGTTCAGCCACGGCTTTATAGTGTGAACGAATGCCTTGGAACATGAGAATGAGGACTGCGACCAGCAGGAAAACAATCCAGGCACCCTGCATGAACTTTGTACTGGCGATGATGACCGTGGCAATACCTGTGGTCACGGCGCCCACCCCGTTCACGATCAATTTTTTCCGCCAATGCGCCCCTTTTTTTACGAGCCACCGCTTCACCATGCCGGCCTGAGAGAGTGTGAATGACACAAACACACCGATGGCATACAAAGGAATCAGCGCGTGGGTGTTTCCCTGGAACAGCACGAGAAGGAGGCAGGCGAAGAAACCAAGAATGATAATGCCGTTCGAAAAGACCAGGCGATCGCCGAACGTGGCCATTTGATGCGGCATGAATCCGTCCCGCGCCAGGATCGAGGCCAAATGGGGAAAGCCGGCAAAGGCGCTGTTCGCCGCCAGCACCAACAGGGTCATGGTGCCGATCTGGATGGTGTAATAGATGGCGCCGTTGCCGAACGTCAGGCGAGCCAACTGAGACACGACCGTTTCATCCACTTTGGGAAGAATGCCGTAGTGGTAGGCCATCCAGCTGATGCCCATGAATAGTGACGCGAGGATGGCGGACATCCAGATCATCGTGGAGGCGGCATTCTTCGATTCGGGATGGCGAAAGGCCTTCACCCCGTTCGAGATCACTTCCATGCCGGTGACAGCCGAACAGCCTGCGGCAAACGAGCGAAGGATCAAGAATAGGGTAAGATTTTCCATCTCTCCGCCGTGACCTCCGGGACTCGCAGGAGGGGGAACAGCCCCGGAGTTGAACAAGGATTGTACCGTGCCGATTACGACCATCAGACCGAGAGCCCCGATGGCAAAATAGGTTGGGATGGCGAAAAACTTTCCCGATTCACGGGCACCGCGCAGGTTCATCACGACAATGAAGAGAATGGCGGCAAGCCCCAAGGCTTCGCGGTGAATAAACAGGCTTGGGATCGCCGAGGTGATGGCAGCGATTCCCGCCGCCACGCTGACGGCGACGGTCAGGACATAGTCGATCATCAAGGCTGCTGCGGCAATCAGGGCCGGCACATCGCCGAGGTTCGATCTTGCGACGATATAGGCGCCGCCCCCCTCCGGATACTCGTAGATGATCTGACGATAGGAGATCGTCAGGACCAGAACAAGGAAAAGGATGGCCAGGCTGACGGGTATCGACCAGGCGACTGCCGCCGTGCCGGCCAGAATGAGGACTAATAGGATTTCTTCGGATGCGTACGCGACCGACGAGATCGCGTTTGAGGAGAAGATGGCGAGGGCCAACGTTTTTGAGAGCCGCTCGTGGGAGGCCTGGGTTGTTTTCAGCGGATCGCCGACGAGCCAGCGCTTCAGGATCATACGGGGATTATCTCACAAACCTCGTAAATGGGTGAACATTAAGAGGACCTCGTGATGATAGGGCAAAAGACTCAGGCTGGAGCGGCGTAGCCAGAACTGCAAGTGTCTGATCCAGCCATGATGGCTACCCCCACCTGCTGCAACACACGCAATAACCTCTGGAAGAACCTTCAGGGAAGGCTGGGGAAACCAATTCGCAAGGAAACGGGATGGCGAGAGGTCGGGTGATCCGGAACGGAGCGACTACGGACGCCGCTGCTAGGAGCTTGAGATACCCATTACCATAGCAGACGGGCTCCTAGGCCGACTTGATGAACCGGTCATCGGAAAAATTCCCGCGGAGCTGTGCGGTGACGGAACGACGGTAGGGTTCTTTCTGCCGGGACATGATGACCAGGTTTTCGCTGTCGAGCAGGATGCACAGGTTTTCTTCCGTCACCAATTGTCTGGTGGATCCTCCGATATTGATTCGATACTGGGTTTTTCCGTCCGGATTCCGATTCGGCCCTGCGGCGATTTCGGTGAGACCGTCGATGAATCCTTCATATGCCTCGTGACGGTGCCGCACCATCGTTCCGTCGGGAATGCGGACCCAACACGAAGCTGTGTTTGGCTGACTCTGTTTCCCTGTGTTCATGCTTGTCATAGCGCACCTTTCTTGATCGGGTCCTTGTGGTGAGGGTTCATCTCAAGCCCTCTCTGCTAACGAGCCAGACTTCGATGAGCCCTGCGGAAGATCTCGGACGGAGAGGCACCCTCGATACGGACTTCATCGCATGGCGCACAGTCAGTGCGAAGTGCAATACGGGGGATGAAGATCGTACGTGTCGTTCATGCAAGTCCACTCTATCACATGGCCACACGCATAGCGAATGACTTACGCTAGAGCGCACCACAAAGAATTCGTCTTCGAAAGAAGAACCGATGTGCGGAACCTCGGAATAAATTTACCTTCACGGAATCAGACCCTTACACCGCACAGACGGTTTCGAGACGTTGACACCAAGAAGAGCGGCCTGTAGGGTGATGGTGTCACGTTTCGAGCCACGCCGACTGTCCCATCTCTCGCGCTCCCCATCTCTCCTGCGCGTCTGATTCCTCAGTCTCCGCCGCTTCATCGAGCAACGCGTCTTATCGAATCGATCGGTGCGATATGCGCATACCGAATTCTACGGTGTTCGTGTCTTCTGTGCCGCACAGTGGTAACGCGACATAACGGTACGTGTGTTCTGGTCCGCCTTGGAGCGCGCGTTCATGGGTCCCAAGGACATAAGGAGGTAGAGACAATGAGAATCCCGATTAGTATAAAACGTGCAGTCTTAGTCTCGGTGATGGTGCTGCTCGCAGTACTGTCGCTGATGCCCACTCAACCTGTTCAACCGACAGATCTGGTCGTGAAAGGAACCATGGTTCTCGCTCCGAGATAGGAGAACTTGACGCGATGGTGTCAGGCGTAGTGGAGGACATACCGGGGGCTTGTGTAGCAAGGATTCTGAACTCGCCGGTGCCGGGCAGCGCATGTTGGCTAACCAAAGCTGTGCAGGTGGGGGGCGGACAGGAAATGGATCCAGTCAGCAGCGAAAGTGCTACGCGCCTGTCATGGGGAACCTCAGGAGAATCAGCGTCGCTTTCCCCATGACTGCTGGCATGCTGAGGGATCATGAGCAGAGGCAAATGAGAAAACTTGAAGAGTCATCGAAAGCGAGGTGAGTAGGATGTATCAGATTTACAGCATGCTTGGGCTCATGGCGATCGTGTGGGGTGTGGCCATTTGGGCGTCGCTTCCGGAGGAACAACAAGATAGAGGGGATTGAATTTACAGTCAGGCTATCTCCTGTAGGCAGCGCCAGAGTGTATCAGGGGGGGATGTCATTGCCCTTGGCGGGGTAACGGTAGATGCACGGTGATGCTGAGATGGAACAATGCATAAGGTGACATGAATGATGGAGAAGGCGGTCACAGATATCGAGCAACGTCCGGCAAGCCGGTGGTCGATCTTTGATCGTGCCATGAGCGGTATGCCGATCGGCATGATGGAAACCCTTGACAGGTTGGGTTACATCACAATCGGATGGAGTTTCCTCGTGATCAGCATGGTGGTTTTTGTGCATGCCTGGTATGTCTTCGCCATCTCGGTGGGATCGAAGGCGATTCCCGCAGTCCTCGGGCTGGTGCATGACCTCTTGTTGGTCATCATCTTGTTAGAACTGTTTCGTACCATCATCAATTTTCTCAAGACCAAGGTCATTACCTTGGAACCGTTTTTGTATATCTGTGTGATTGCATCGACCAGACGTATCCTCACGACAGGAGCCCAAATTTCCTATATGGAGGAGCTGACCGATCACGTGTTCAACCGATATCTTCTGGATCTTGGGGCGAATGTCCTCGTCATCGTGGCCTTGGTCGCCGCGGTCTATCTCGCACGTCGGGTGGCTCCACCGGCTGTTGCCTAGGCAGGTGAACGTATCACGTATGCGATGTGGTCAGGTTTGAAAACGGTGCCCATGAAAGCCGACGGCCAAACTGTCTGGAGGATGTGATGCACTGTCGACGCTGCCGAGGCCTTATGATTGGCGTCCAAATGAGAGACCTGTCGAGTCAGGGTTCGGTGTCTGGCTGGCGTTGCCTGCTTTGTGGTGAGACGACGGATCCCGGCATTGAGGCCAATCGTGTGAGTCATGATCCGCCGGTCCGGAGCCGGGCGCGTGTTCCAGGATCTCCTACAGCCAGTCTCGGCAAAGGAAAGAGCTGAGCCGGTTGCGGCATTGTTGGAGCAGCGAGGAGTGAATGAGCGTGAAGGTATGTGTTAGGGGATCGCATGAGGAACTGGGAGACCATCTGGCCCCTTAAGTCTTCTGATAGGGGTCGTGATTCTCACGATCGTCGACTCGATTGCGAGGGCTGTTTCATCGAGGCCATAGGTCAGGGGGAGACAGAATTGGAGTTTCAGATTGAGAAAACATACGCGAGGAGGCGGTTGATGCGTGGTTCTGCGGGTATGGGCAATGTGGAGAGCATGCAGGGGTCAGGTTTTGTGATGAAGAATCGCGCAAGCGAAGACCACGTGTGGATGCGGTAGTTCGTTGAGCGCGTAAGGGGTTGGCGTTCGAGGCTAAGGAGGACGTGATGCATTTCTGGCGTGACCTGTGGCCGGAGCTTGTCGTACTACTCTCTCTGATCGTCTTGGCCAGCGGGCTGTTTCTCACGTTCTATCTCGCTCAGTAGAAACATGTTTAAGGGAGAGACCTTCGGAACTGAGCGAATTGGTTCTATGAAGGAGAGGCTTGCAGTGTGTTCCTGATATTCGTGCTCACGCCCTGCGTCCTCCACGTGGGATGCGAAAGTGGAGCGGGTCTCTGAGGCTTTGGATCTCGCGGTAAAAATAGAGGGGTGTCGGTCGTTTGTCTTTGAATGTGAGTGTGCGCAGAAAGGCAAGTTCCTCCTCGGTCGCATCCCCGCTCAGTAACGAATTTTCGAGAAATTCCTTAAGCCCAGGCTCTTCCCTCGAAGCCTTGTCCGGTTCTCTTTCCATAAACTCGAATGTCTTGTGATGTCCTGGTGCCACCCGGCGGTTGAGGACAATCTCAATGCAAAAGGTGGCGAGATCGATATCCCAGGATTCAATCAAGGGATTCAGAAACGCGATACAGTTCTCGTTCGAGAGATCAAAGACCGTCGTATCTAAAAACTCCAGCACGGTGACCCGCATCTGCGGATAGCTTTTCTTGTTGAGTCGCGCCACCTTGCGCAGCCATGTAGGGTTGTCGAGTTCCTGCCGGGCGACACTTTTGACGACGCCGAGCAGCTTCTGCGTGACGAAGCGTTCGAGTTCACCGAAGGGTTGCTTTTCAAAGATCGTACGGATTTGCCGATTTTTGTCGGGCTGACACTTGCGGAGGATCAACTCGCGCACGTTGTGCAGCAGCGGACTCGGCTGATCTCCCAACCGCTTCTTGAGGTGCTCGCGGCGTCGCAGGTCGGCGAGCTTGGCAAGCTGTCCTTCCGGCAATTTTAGCACCCGCCCGATTTTGTCATACATGTCGGTCCGGTTTGGCGCCGGCGGAAGTTTTTTCTGCGTGAGCAACTGGGAGATATACGATTCCGTCACGTGGGTCGCCCGTGCGAGATCCCGCTGCCCCATCCCCAACTCTTTCAATCGATTCCTGATGAGCAGCGTAATAGGCATGAGTAATCTCCTTGAACAGGATTAATCAAAAGTTGTTAATGCTATAAGATAATTGAGAGTCATGCAAGATAATACTTGACTATATAGAGTTAATATCTGTAACGTTCAACGTTAGTGAGGGAAGGGAGGATCTCAGATGAGGATCGTTCTCCCTGACGTTCCAGTTACGCCGACTGTCCCAAGCGATTACGCGCTCTACTTTCTTCCTGCGCAATCGATTCTCCAGTCTCCGCCGCTTCAACGCCAGAGAGTTTCCCAGTCCGCGATCATTTCCCGCATTCGCTTTTTGATTGTGCCGCCAGGGCGGAAGCCGTTCGGTTATCTGAGGCCAGGACTGGCGCGCGGAGATGCAGAGGACTTTGCCGCGAGCGTCCGCAACTCGGGAAAGGAGTTCAACATGTTGTACTACGCACTGATATTTTTAGTCGTCGGATTGATTGCCGGGGCCTTGAATTTAGCCGGTGTGGCCGCGGTTGCGACTCAGATTTCCTGGATCCTGTTCTTGATCGGGATCGTGTTGCTGGTGATCCACTTGGTCACAGGACGTACCGTGCGGGACTCCTGACGGATCAGCTCGTTGGGCATAATCGTATCTACTGCGAAAAGGAGGATAAGGAATGAATGCTCCATCCACGGTTTATAGTCACATCGACATCACGGACACGCTGGCCAGGTTGTACCTCTTCTTGGCGCAAAGTTTGGATCGCTGTGTAAGCGAGGCCGCACGCATCAGCTATCCGGAGGCCGAATTACAGTCACATCTCGCCTCGACCAGGGCCGCTGTGCTGGACATGCTGTCGGTGAATCAGGTGGTTAAGAGCAAGGTCGAACAAGAGTGCAATCGGGTGCGTGTGCTTGTCACGGCCTGCCTCACGGATGGAGCCGCGAAGGCGGCTGCCCTGGAGGCACTGCAAGCGGAACGGGCCGTCTTGAAACACAAGACCATGGCGTTGAGCGATCTGCTCGCGGTGTTTCGAGCCGCCTGACAGGATGCTGAACATGGTACGCAACTTCATGCCCGGCTCGAACCCGAGGCGGTGGGCCGCAATTGCAACGGAGGACATCATGAAGAACACACAACGGACCTATGTGCTGACGCTGAATGCGCCGTCCCAGAAAGGTCTTCGGCTGTGGATGGGGAAGAGCATTCATGCCTTGCGCCATTGCTCGGTCAAACAGATCGGCCAAGCGCTGAGGGAAATGCAACAGGATGTCGACAGCCATCAGGCACCCGCGTCGTTGGGCGGGTCATATTCCTTGAATCGCGGTCGATAGTGTGCCGCCCTCGTTTGCTCAAGGGAGGCAACGAGTCGAAGGAAAGGGGCCAGAGCATGTCGGCCTCTTCTTCGACAGAGGAGAACTACCAGCCGGGAGCAGGACTCCTTACGCAAGACGGAGGCTTCTCGGTACGATCAATATGTAGCTGGAAAGAGTTCTTCTCCGTAAAGACTTTCCGTGAGATGAACCGCATCATCGAAGAAGGTGATCTATGGCAAGCAAACAAACAACGGCGTTCAATCTCGAAACATTCCTCAGTCAGATCGGCAGCGGGAAAACGCTGCTGGCGTGCTCCCCCAAACATGTGATCTATGCGCAAGGAGATGGAGCGGACGCTGTGTTCTATCTTCAGGCGGGCAAAGTCAAACTGACTGTGGTCTCGCAGCAAGGCAAAGAAGCCGTCATCGCGATTTTAGAACCTGGCGACTTTTTTGGGGAATCCTGCCTCGCCGGAATTACGGTTCATCCGATGACGGTCACCGCTGTGGAAGACTCCAGTATTGTGCGCATCAACAAAGACGCCATGATCCGTCTGCTTCACGAGGAGCCCACGTTTGCCGAGGCGTTTATGTCCTATCTGCTGGTTCACTCGGTCCGCGTTCAAGAGGACCTGGTGGATCAACTGTTTAATTCCAGCGAGAAGCGGCTCGCGCGAGTGCTGCTGTTGTTGGCCCACTTCGGGAAGGACGGCAAGCCGGAGCCGGTGATTGCCAAGATCAGCCAGGAAACGTTGGCCGAGATGATCGGGACCACCCGCTCTCGCGTCAGTTTCTTCATGAATAAGTTCCGCAAACTGGGGTTCATTGATTACAAAAGCGGGTCGAGCCGGAACGGCGGATTGCATGTGCATAGCTCTCTCCTCAATGTCATCCTCCACGACTAGGGATCCCTTTTTGCTGCTGCTCTTGGCGTGGAGGCAGCAAAAACTGCTACTGGATCAAATTTCCCTACCTGAGCAATTGTGAGCAGACGACCATCGGACTCCTCGGCATACTGCCATTCAATCTTGCTGTCCGTCTGAAACCAGAGGAGGGGACACCATGACCTGCCGAGTCGCCCGGTCGTTTTCACACCGTATCCAGATGGAGCCGGTCTCTTGTTGTGAGTGTGGCGCGACGCATATGGAAGTGCTTTTGACATCAGGGACCCTGGGACCGCATCTGTGCCCGATCTGCGCCCAGTCCATGGTCGAGGGCGGAGCGTGGACGGAAGATGAGACGCGAGCGCCGATGAGGGTGCAGCCAGTCACCTGAGCCGGCGGCGCGGCACCTCAGGGAGAGTCAAGCAAGTGCGACCATAAATACAGAAGGAGGCCCTATGCTCTGTCAACGCTGCCGGGGATTACTCGTCCGTGAAATCTTCAGTGACCTGGGAGAAGAAACC
>Ga0214472_10000252_pt1 | contig 69497 bp, 57 predicted proteins | sample RVTome_6_FD_207662 | JGI IMG/M metagenome (GOLD analysis project Ga0214472, IMG submission 207662) | Soil microbial communities from uranium-contaminated site in the Upper Colorado River Basin, Wyoming, United States - RVT140D175 | ecosystem: Environmental > Terrestrial > Soil > Contaminated >...
TACGCGGCACCGAAAAGCTGTTACAGGCATTACAGGGGTTTGAGGTCGAACAGTTTATCTTTTCCAGCACCATGCTTATCCATGAGCCGACCACGCCGGGACATCCTATCGATGAGACGAGACCGCTAGTCGGCAAGTGGGCTTACCCGCAATCCAAAATTGACACGGAACAACTCATCCGGGAGCGCCGCGGCAAGATCCCTGCGGTGCTGCTACGCATCGCCGGCGTCTACACAGAGACGTGTGACTCCATTCCCATCTCCAATCAGATCCGGCGTATCTACGAGAAAAAGCTCACGAGCCGCGTGTTTCCCGGCGACGTCTCCACAGGTCAATCTTTTGTGCATGTGGACGACGTGGTGGATGCGATCGCTCGGACTATCGATCACCGGCAGGACTTACCTCAAGAGGTCGCCATCCTCATCGGCGAGCCGGTGACGTACAGCTACGATCAGCTTCAGCGCCAGTTGGCCCAGCTCATCCACGGCGAAGCGGATTGGGACACGCAACAGATTCCGAAAGCCGTTGCGAGAACCGGGGCATGGATACAGGATAAAATTCCCGGCCTGGAAGACCCGTTTATCAAACCATGGATGATCGATCTGGCGGACGATCACTACGAACTTGACATCAGCCGCGCCCAAGAACTCTTGGGCTGGCAGCCGCGACACCGATTAATCGACACCCTGCCGCGCATGATTGACGCCCTCCAAGCCGACCCGGTGGGATGGTATCAACGGCATGAGCTGGAGCCGCCATCAGAGCTGGTGTAGACAGCATCAACTAGCCGCTCCCGGAAATGGCGAAAAAGCCGAAGTTGAAAGCCTTGGTTTTTTCTGCTATGTGTGAGAGCAGAACGCGAAACCCGGTCAACCTTTTATCCAATCCTCAATGAGCAACCACTATGAGCCATGAACTCCACTACTTAAGTATTGCCGAGGCGTCTCGACAGATTTCGGCCAGGCAACTCTCACCAGTCGAGCTGACGCGAGCCTATCTCGAACGCATTGACGCGCTCAACCCCAAATTACACGCCTTCATCACGGTGACCGCCGACCTCGCGATGGACTCTGCTCGCGCGGCTGAACGGGACATCGCGAGCCAGGGGCCGCGCAGCCCCATGCATGGCATCCCCTTTGCCCTCAAGGACATCTACGACACCGCGGGAATCGCCACCACTGGCCATTCCCGCCTCACCCGCGACCGCGTGCCCGAGACGAATGCCGCGTGCACCCAACGGCTTCTCGACGCAGGTGGCATTTTGCTCGGCAAACTCGCGACCCACGAATTTGCCACCGGCGGTCCGTCCTACGATCTCCCCTGGCCGCCGGCCAACAATCCCTGGTGGCTCGACCGTTTTCCGGGCGGTTCGAGTAGCGGTGCCGGGGCAGCGGTGGCCGCGGGTCTGGCACCCGGCGCGATGGGCTCCGATACGGGAGGTTCCGTGCGCTTGCCCGCCGCCTATTGCGGCTTGGCCGGCCTGAAGCCGACTTTCGGACGCGTGTCAAAACGCGGTATCCTGCCCCTCGCCTGGAGTCTCGACAATGCCGGACCGCTCACCTGGACGGTGGAAGATAACGCCATCATGTTGCAGATCCTCGCCGGACACGACCCGCTCGATCCCAGCTCGGCCAACTGCCCGGTGCCCAACTACCGCGCCGGTCTCGACGCGGGCATCACCGGCATGCGCATTGGGCTGGTGCGCCATTTCTACGAGCGCGATGCGATTGCCGAGCCAGCGGTGCACGATGCGATGCACGCAGCGGTCGACGTGCTGCAACACCTCGGGGCTGAGGTCGTCGATGTGGAGCTGCCGAATCTCGATCTGTTCCAAGCTTGCAACCGCATTATCACCATGTCCGAAGCGTTTACCATTCACGAGCACAGCCTGATCAATCGGCCCGAGGACTACGGCGCGGTCACGCGCTATCGCATCTTGCCCGGGGCCATGATCACCGCCGCCGAGTATCTCGCGGCCCTGCGGCAACAGCGTGAGTGCACGGCGCAGACGCTGGCCGTCCTGGAGACCGTCGATGTCCTGCTCACCGCCACCACTTACGGCCCGGCGCCAGTGCAAGCGGCCATGCGCGCCGAGGCCAACTTCGCCCGGCCACCGTTGACCAATCCGTTCAACCTGACGCAGCTCCCGGCTCTTACCCTATGTAACGGCTACTCTGGGGAGGGACTGCCCCTCGCCATGCAGATCGCCGGGCGCCGCTTCGATGAGGCCACGTGTTTCCGGGTGGCGTATGCCTACGAGAAAGCCACGCCGTGGCGCGACCGCAGACCCCAGCTCCTCGAACCGCATACCGCGACCGCAGTGGTCGATCCGAGAGCCTCTGGGGACCGGCCTCCCCACGATGCAGCACGGCGCGCCGACTATGCGGCTCTGAGTCAGCGCCTCGAACTCGGCCTGGACGAGGCTCAATTTCGCGATCTTGCCGAAGCCATGCCACATGTCGAGACCATGGTCGGTCGCCTGCGGCGAGACCGGCCCTATACCGAAGAGCCGTCGTTGATCTTTCGCTATGCCAATTCAGACTCTGCCGAGGAGCGCCACCATGACTAATGCCCTATGGACCAAAAGTCTGGCCGAGCTGGCCGCATTGATTCGCACTCGTGCCGTCTCGCCAGTGGAGCTGACCCAGACGTATCTCGACCGCATTGAACAGCTCAACCCGCAGCTCGACGCCTTTATCACCAAAATCGGTGAGCCAGCCATCGAGCAGGCCAAAGCCATGGAGGCCGAGATCACAGCCGGGCATTACCGGGGCCCCATGCACGGCATGCCGTTTGGTCTCAAGGACATCTACGATACCAAGGGCATTCTCACCACCGCCCACTCCAAAACCCGCATCGACCACGTGCCCACCGAGGATGCCACCACCACCGCCAAACTGTACGCAGCCGGCGGCATCCTGCTCGGCAAGCTCGCCACCCACGAGTACGCCCACGGTGGTCCCTCGTTCGACTTGCCGTGGCCCCCGGCCCGCAATCCCTGGAACCGCGAGCATTTTACCGGCGGCTCCTCCAGCGGTTCGGGCGCGGCGGTAGCGGCAGGCTTCATGCCCATGGCCATGGGCTCCGACACCGGGGGGTCGATTCGAGGCCCGGCGGCCCTGTGCGGCCTGGTGGGTCTCAAGCCCACCTATGGCTTGGTCAGCCGCGCGGGGGTGATCGCCAACTCCTTTAGCTACGATCACGCCGGGCCGCTGACCTGGACGGTGGAGGATGCAGCCATCGCCATGCAGGTCTTAGCGGGGTACGACAAACGCGACCCGGCGAGTGCCCATGTTGAAATTCCCGACTACCGGGCCGCTTTGACCGGCGATCTCCGGGGTCTGCGGGTCGGCGTGGCACGCCATTTTCACGAGGGCAATCCGAACGTCCACCCCGAACTGGTCGCCGCATTTGAGGCCGCCCTTGAAGTCTTGCGAGGTCTAGGCGCCCTCATCGAAGACCTGACCTCACCCATGCGCACCCCCCACGAGTACCAACACATCAAGGTCGTCACGGCGGAGTCCGAGCTGCTGTCCGTGCACGAGGGCAATCTGCGCTCGCGGCCCGGGGATTTCGGCGACGACTTCCTGGGCCGAGTGCTGCCGGCCTGTCTGTTGACCGCGCGGGATTATCTCAATTCGCAACGCGAGCGGCGCACGGCTATTGCCGAGATGGAACCGATCTACGCGGCCCACGATGTGATCGCCAGCATCGGGCCGGGGCCAGCGCCAGAACTCGGTGCCTGGCGGACCATTCAATTCTGGCAACACGGGTCGATCACCGCGCCCTTTAACGTCACCGGCGGCCCGGCGCTGGTGCAGTGCATCGGCTACACCGCATCCGGTTTACCCCTGTCTATGCAACTGGCGGGCCGGCCCTTTGATGAGGCCACCGTGCTGCGGGCTGGCCATGCCTATGAGCGCGCCACGCCATGGCGGGAGCGACGCCCACCGCTCGACCCGAGTGCGGACTTTTCAACCGCCCTGCCCCCGGTGCCGGAGCCGCCCGCCATCGACAGGACGCAGGCGGAGCAAGACATGGTGGCCCTGGCCGCCCGGCGCGCCGGCTTGCCCCTCGATGAGCGGCAGTTTGCCATGGTGTGCGCCGCCGCGCCCTACGTGGATGAGATCCGCAAAGGGCTGGCTCGGCAACGCGACTGGTACGAGACACCGGCCAACGTGTTCGTGTCCATGCGGACATGAGCAGGGTCTATGGACAGACGGGACCAAGTGTTTTAGAATTTCACGTCACGAATTCATTTGGCATTTCATTTGGCACTACTCACTTCCAGGGGCTTCACATGTCCATTCACGCATTGTCGCTCTCCCAGACCATCGACCCGGTGACCCAGGCAAAGATCGACTTGGCCGCCGCCCATCGGCTAGCAGTCTTGCACGATCTTGAAGAAGGCATCGACAACCATTTTACGGTGACCGTACCCGGCTATGAGGACCGCTATTTAATCCTGCCCTTCGGCCTGCACTGGTCCGAGGCTAGGGCGAGTGCGATGCTCGTCTTTGACGAATCCGGCAACACCCTCGAAGGGGGTGGAATCGTCGAGTTGTCGGCACAGTGCATTCACGCGCCGATCCACCGGCTCACCGGGGCCAGGGTCGTGTTGCATACCCATCAGACCTGGGCGGTGGCGTTGAATATGCTGAAAAACAATCGTTTGCTGGCCGCGAGCCAGAGTGCTGCGTACTTTCAAGGCCGCATTGCCTACGATGACAACTATGCTGGCAGCGCCGACACGCTAGAGGAAGGGGAACGGCTGGCTAAGCTCATGGGCGACCACCACACCATGTTCATGAAAAACCACGGGGTTTTGGTGGTGGGGGAAACGGTCGCCCAGGCCTATCATCACTTGTACATGCTCGAGCGGGTGTGCCGTGCCCAGGTGTTGGCCATGAGCACGGGGCGGGAACTGGAGATGTTATCTGACGAGATCATCGCCCAGGTGAAGGCGCCGCATCAAGCCGATCGCCATGACAAAGGCGAGCGCGAGCGCTTGTTTTTCGAGGCGATGAAGCGCGTGGTCGATCGTGAATTGCCGGGGTACGCGGCATGACCAGAGGACACCTAGCCATCATTTACTTCACGATCGAGACGTCAATCAATGCCTAAGGTCGAGCAGGTCGCGCCTAGGCCACCGCCACCTCAGGCTGAAACTCATCGATCGCCACGGTCAGCTCGTCCGCCGCCACGTCGATGCGGATCGTCGCCCCATCGCGCACATTGCCCGCGATCATCGCACGCCCGATGCGGGTCTCTAGCTCGTGCTGCAAGTAGCGCCGTAGCGGACGTGCCCCGTATACCGGGTCAAATCCCTGGCGCGCCACAAATTGGCGGGCGGCCTCGGTGAGCTCGACCCGGATGTGGCGGTCGGCCAGACGCTGGCGCAGATCTGCGATCAGGAGGTCTACAATTCGGGCGATCTCGTCGAACGTCAACGCCTTGAACAGCACGATGTCGTCCACTCGGTTGAGGAACTCGGGGCGAAAGTGCTGGCGCATCTCACCCATCACCGCGCTTCGGGCCTGCTCACTGATTTCACCGGTAGCCGAAACGCCCTCCAGTAAATAGTGTGAGCCGATGTTTGAGGTCATGATGATGACCGTATTCTTAAAGTCTACGGTGCGGCCTTGTGCATCCGTCACCCGACCGTCGTCGAGAATTTGCAACAAGACGTTGAAGACATCATGATGCGCTTTCTCGATCTCATCGAAGAGAATCACGGAATAGGGCTTGCGCCGCACCGCTTCAGTGAGCTGGCCCCCCTCTTCGTAGCCGATGTATCCCGGCGGCGCCCCGATCAGACGCGACACCGTGTGCCGCTCCATGTACTCGCTCATATCGATGCGCACCATGTTGTCCTCAGTGTCGAACAAGGCGGCGGCCAGGGTCTTGGCCAACTCAGTCTTGCCCACCCCGGTGGGGCCCAAAAAGATGAACGAGCCAATCGGACGCTTGGGGTCTTTAATGCCCGCCCGGGCCCGAATGACGGCATCGGCCACGAGTTGTACCGCTTCGTTTTGGCCAATGACGCGCTCATGTAAAATCTCGTCTAGGCGCAACAGCTTGTCGCGCTCTCCCTCGACCAGGCGCGTCACCGGAATACCAGTCCAGCGCGCCACGATCTCGGCGATCTCGCTTTCCGTCACTTCCTCACGCAACAAGCGGTGCTCGCCGGGCTGGCCGTGTGGTTCCTCTCCAGCCGCCAGTCGTTGTTGCAGGTCGGGCAAGCGGCCGTGACGCAGCTCAGCGGCGCGGTTCAGATCGTATTCGCGCTCGGCTTGCTCAATATCGCGCCGCACCTGCTCGATTTCCTCACGTAGGCCACGCACTGCACCAATGGCATCCTTTTCCGCTTCCCACTGGGCGCGCAGAGTGCTAGCTTGCTCCTTGAGATCGGCCAACTCTCTGCGCAAGGCATCGAGGCGGTCCTGGCTGGCTTTGTCCGTCTCTTTTTTGAGGGCCGCTTCTTCGATTTCCAATTGCATTACCCGGCGGGTGATTTCGTCGAGTTCAGTGGGCATCGAGTCGATCTCGGTGCGCACCATGGCACAGGCTTCATCAACCAGGTCGATCGCCTTGTCCGGCAAAAAGCGGTCGGAGATATAGCGATTCGACAGCACCGCGGAGGCCACCAGGGCGTTGTCTTGAATACGCACGCCGTGATGCACCTCGTAACGCTCTTTCAACCCACGCAGAATCGAGATCGCGTCTTCAACCGTAGGCGAATCCACCATGACAGGTTGAAAGCGCCGCTCCAACGCCGCGTCTTTCTCGATGTACTTACGGTACTCATCGAGAGTGGTGGCGCCAAGGCAGTGGAGTTCACCGCGCGCCAGCATGGGCTTGAGCATGTTGCCGGCATCAGGCGAACCTTCGGTCTTGCCCGCCCCTACAATATTGTGGAGCTCGTCGATGAACAGCAGCATGTGCCCGTCGCTCTCTTTGATCTCATTGAGCACTGCTTTCAACCGCTCTTCGAACTCGCCCCGGTACTTGGCGCCAGCCAGGAGCGATCCCATATCGAGGGCAAAAATCCCCCGGTCGCGCAGCCACTCGGGCACGTCACCATTGACGATACGCTGCGCGAGTCCCTCGACGATGGCGGTTTTACCGACCCCAGGCTCACCGATCAACACGGGATTATTCTTGGTCTTGCGCGATAAAATCCGCACCGCTCGCCGGATCTCATCATCGCGGCCAATCACCGGGTCGAGCTTGCCCGCGCGGGCCTGAGCCACCAGATCGACACCGTATTTTTCCAAGGCCTCATAGGCGGTTTCCGGCATGGAACTAGTGACGCGTTGGTGCCCGCGCACGGCCGTTAACGCCTCAAGCAGGGCATTGCGGCTGACATGAAACTGCCCCAGAATACGCCCAGAAGCAGTCGACCCATGCTCTGACACCAGGGCCAGGAGCAAATGCTCCACGGAAACGTATTCGTCTTTGAGTCGCTTGGCCTCTTCCTCAGCTTCAAGCATCAGCTTTTGGAGCCGCTGGGTGACGTAGATCTTACCGGCCTCAACACCCGGACCCGAAGTCTTGGGACGCCGCTCCAGCTCTTGCTCAAGCGCCTGAGAGAGCGACGTCACAGGAATCTCCATACGGGCCAGCAGCCGAGGCACGAGGCCGTCAGACTGCTCCAGCAGGGCCAACAGCAAGTGTTCGCCATCTACTTCGACATGGCCATAGCGCAGTGCTTTGGTTTGCGCCGCTTGCACCGCTTCTTGTGATTTTTGCGTCAGTTTGTTCAAGTCCATCATGCTACCTCCATCCCTCTTAATCCGGCATCTATCTTGGTCCGGCGTCTATCTTCGCCCGGCAATCTACATCATGGGGTCGTATGTCGTCACCGGTGGCGCACCGGCGCTTGTTCGTACTGTTCGAGACGCCGCTCTAGCGCCTCGATGCGGTCGAGCAGCTCCAGCACCAAGGCGGCCCCGTTATAGCTGAGTCCCAGGTCGCGGCGCAACCGCAACGCCCGCTGCAGCCGCAGGGTGGCATCCGGGGGAAAGCGGTTACTTTTGCCCTCCAGGGGCTCAATCAGTCCAAGGGCGACCAGGCGTTCCACCAGGGCCGGGTGTAGGCCACAGCGGGCAGCAACCTCCTCCGTGCTGAGCGTCTCCAACCGCTGTTCCCACTGCACCATCAATCCGTTCATGGTTGCGGTTCTCATGCCCGACTCCTCGTTTCCGCGGCGCGCGGCTGAAAGGTTGAATGCTGTGCCAATTCCTCGAACAACCGGCGTTCATCATCGGTCAAGGATTTGGGCACGGCGATTTCAATTTCGGCATAGAGATCGCCCGCGCCGCCTTTGGGATCGGGGAACCCCCTGCCCTTGAGGCGAATCTGCCGACCCGACGATGAGCCGGCCGGAATCTTCACCCGGACGCTGCCATCCAGGGTCGATAGCGTGGCGTCAGCGCCGAGTGCCGCTTCCCACGGCGTTACTGCGAGTGTCGTGTACAGATCACGCTCCTCTAGGCGAAAGGCCGCGTGCGGCAGCAGTTCGACATGCAAATACAGATCTCCCGCCGGACCACTGCCCATGCCCTGGCCACCCAACTTGGCCAGGCGAATCCGCTGACCGGGGCGAATCCCTTTTGGAATTTTGACAGCATAGGTTTTGCCCTGACCCGTTTCAGGATCGGTGAGCGAAATCTCACGCTGCCCGCCGTGCGCCGCTTCTTCTAGGGTAAGAGACAAGCGTGCCTCCTGGTCGGCTCCGGGTATGGTCCAGCTCCGTGATCCACCTCGTCCACTGGCGCCAGGGTCGTCCCGAAAACCACCGCGTTGGCCGCCACGGCCAAAAAGCTGCTCAAAGAAGCTGCTGAACCCGGAAAAGCCGGAAAAAGCCTCTTCGGGCGACCCACCGATGTCAAACCACACATCTTCGTAGCCAGGCGGTGGCGATCCGCCGCTTTGCTCGGCGGCTTTCCAAGCTGAGCCGTAGCGGTCGTACTTCTCGCGTTTCTCCGGATCCTTCAGAACTTCGTAGGCCTCACCGATTTCTTTAAACCGGTTTTCCGCTTCGGATTCTTTGTTGATATCCGGGTGATATTGTCGCGCCAATTTGCGGTAGGCACGTTGAATCTCATCCTGCGAGGCGCCTTTGCTCACCCCGAGGATGGCATAGTAGTCTTTATATTCCATAGCGCCTCTCCTCGGCTTTTGGGGTGATCGCCACAATGACTTGCGCGGGCCGAAGCACGGTCTCATCCATCAGGTAACCGGGGTTGACCTCATCCAGGATGATCCCCTCTGGGCGGCCTGGCGCGCAGGCGATCGCCTCGTGTTGTTCAGGGTCAAATGGGGTGTCCAGCGTTTGCATGCGGCGGACCCCAAAGTGTCCCAAAACTTGGTGAGTTTGCCGGTACACCGCCTGAACCCCTTCCAACAGGCTCTCAAGGGTAGCGGTGTCCCGATTCATGAGCGCTCGCTCTAGATTGTCCACCACCGGGAGCCAATCCCGCAAGACGGCTTCGCGCTCCCGCTGACGCTGTTGCACCAGCTCGCGCTCCGCCCGCTTGCGGTAGTTGGCGAGGTCAGCGGCGGCGCGTTTCCAGCGCTCTTCCATAGTGGCAGTCTCGCCCTCATGGCTTCTCAGGTCGTCGCACGTCCGCTGATCACGCATGATATTATCTCCTAGTTCTTTTCCGTATATTCGACATCGACCACGTCGTCCGGGGCACCGCCCGCACGATTAGCTCCACCGCTGGCCGTTGCACCTACCGGCTCTGCCGCCCCCAGGCTGTGGACCATCTGTTCCAGATCGCTGGCCAGACTCCGCAACCGGTCCATGGTCACGTCATTTTTCAGCGCCGCTCGAGCATCGGCAACCATCTGCTCGGCTCGTGCCTTTTCATGCAACGGGGCACTGTCGCCCATCTCACTGAGCGCCCGCTCCACTCGGTAGGCCAGGCTGTCGACTTGGTTGCGCAAGTCAATGGTTTCACGCCGGGTCTTATCGTCCGCGGCATGGGTCTCGGCCTCCCGGATCATGCGGTCGATCTCGCTCTGTTCCAGGCTGGTGCTACCGCTGATGGTAATGTTTTGCTCCTTGCCCGTATCTTTGTCTTTCGCCGACACATTGAGAATGCCGTTGGCATCGATATCAAACGTCACTTCAATCTGCGGCATGCCGCGTGGCGCCTGACGGATCCCTTCGAGGCGGAAGCGGCCTAGCGTCCGGTTGTCCTGGGCCATTTCGCGCTCGCCCTGCAAGACCACCACGTCCACTGCCGTCTGGCTATCTTCCGCGGTGGAGAACGTCTCCATTCGCCGCGCGGGAATCGTGGTATTGCGCTCAATGAGTTTGGTCATGACGCCACCCATGGTCTCCACTCCCAACGACAGCGGCGTGACATCAAGCAGCAGGACATCGGTGACGTCGCCCTTGATAATACCCGCTTGCACCGCTGCGCCCATGGCCACGACCTCATCGGGGTTGACGGTCATGTTGGGAGCTTTGCCCCCCGCCAGCTTTTTCACCAACGCCTGGATGGCCGGCATCCGCGTCGAGCCACCCACTAAAATCACCTCGTCGATCTCATTGGCGGAGAGTTTCGCATCGTCCAACGCCTGCTTCACCGGCGCCATGCAGCGATCGACCAAGTCTTGCACCATGGCCTCGAAGCCAGCTCGAGTGAGCGTCACATTGAGGTGCTTGGGTCCGCTGGCATCCGCCGTAATAAACGGTAGGTTAATCTGGGTCTGGGTCGCGCTGGAGAGTTCGCACTTGGCCTTTTCCGACGCCTCGTAAAGCCGTTGTAAGGCCTGGGGATCGCTGCGCAATTCAATGCCCTGATCGCGTTTGAAGCCATCCGCTAGCCAATCGACCACGCACTTGTCAAAGTCGTCGCCGCCCAGATGCGTGTCGCCACTGGTGGAGCGCACTTCGCAAACCCCCTCACCGACATCCAGGATCGACACATCAAAAGTGCCGCCACCTAAGTCGAAGACCATGACGGTCTGGGATTTTTGGGTGTCCATGCCATAGGCCAGGGCCGCCGCCGTGGGCTCGTTGATGATGCGCAAAACATTGAGTCCGGCGATCGTCCCAGCGTCTTTGGTGGCCTGCCGCTGGGCATCATTGAAGTACGCGGGCACGGTAATGACCGCCTCCGTGATTTTCTCACCCAAATACTTCGAGGCATCGTCCACCAGTTTGCGCAGCACGTGGGCAGAGACTTCCTCCGGGGCCAGTTGCTTGCCGCTCACATCGATGCGAACCGCGTCATTTTGACCTTTCACAATGGCGTACGGTACGGTTTGGACCTCTTGCTGCACTTCGTTCCATTGGCGCCCAATAAACCGCTTCGCCGAATAAATAGTAGATTTCGGATGCAAAACCGCCTGCCGTTTGGCGATCTGCCCCACCAGACGTTCGCCATCAGAGGTAAAAGCTACCACCGATGGCGTGGTGCGGCCACCTTCAGCGTTGACGATAATCGCTGGGCGATCGCCTTCCATAAAGGCGATGGCGGAATTCGTGGTGCCTAAGTCGATGCCAACTGTTTTACTCATGAAGTTGTTCCTTCTTGTTGAATCGATCAATTGACCTACTTGAACATCAATTCGATCGTCATCTTGCCTTCGTCCACTTTGTCACTGAGTTCGAACTGCCGGAAGTAGCTCACCAATTCGTATTCACGAGATGCCGGGTCAGCCATGGCGCTTACCGTTCCAAGGGCTCGCCATGATGTGACGCCTTTATCAGCAGATGGTGTCGTTCAATCATCATCCCACCGTGTACGGTATTCGTATCTCTATTAAAGCAAGCTTCGTGCCAACTTTATTTTCCCTTATTTTACAATTAGTTAAAAAGAAAAATACATTGAAAAGCGACATGTTGACGAGTCTCGCGACGTTGCGCAAGTTGCTTGCAACGTCACGTGTAACGTCGCATCCTTGGCAGGTCTCGCCTGCATGGCACTCCTGATGCGGCACCGCACGTAGGAATAGAGATAAAGAAGTGATTCCACTGTTGATCTGTAGCAAGATGGAAGAGACAGGAGAAAAAGGAGGCAATTAGATCAATCGACGGGGCCATCCCACTTCAACCGGCATCACCCCGTCTACAAGGCCACAACGCTCTGGGTCTTAGCTCCCACAGCAACAATAGTTAGGACCGCACACGGTGACGCCACAGTCGGTCTGTTTCAACGTTTTCAGACCGAGGGTTGCGTCGGCAGTAAAAAAGGGATTGGCGTAGATATGTAGCGCGCCAAAACAGCTTAAATCCCCGGTCTGCCGCTCCGACAAATTGCCGCAGATGTCCGCACAAGAAGGGGTGTCTCCATCGCAGATCCGTTGAACAGCAAACGTAAAGCCAGTGTCAGGCCGCATCGCCGTGCAAGTTGCTTGGGCCAAAATTTGCCCCTCTTTGCCAAATGGCGCGAAGGTGTCTAACCCACCCCCCTCCTTGCCTGTGGCCACCTGCGACATGGCTGCCGGCACAGCCAACGAGACGGAGGCGATCACCACCAGTAACACAGCAACAAATATTTTCCGCATACGACATTCTCCTCGTCAAATTAGTAAGATTTCAGATCATCACGGTACAACTTCGAAACCGCTCAGATAGTAATAGTGCTTATCTAGGAGAGTGACTTCAATCCAAGATATGAGACATATATTTTTACATATAATCTTAGTAATACTTGTTTTTCTTCAATGAAACTATAAAAAAGTCATTTATACTAGGAACAAGGCCCATTGAATGGATTGCTCCCTACCCCGACCCTGCATTTACCCGGTCAAAGGGCCCGCACACGCTACCACACAGCTTTCCGCCCCTCGTATTTTTCCTTGAGAGCCAACAGCGCTTGGGTGAGTTCGACAGCGAGGGCATTGCCCTCGTGGCGATCCGGATGGGAGATCTTAAGGCGTAATCACCCCCTTACCGGTCACCTGTTGGTCGAATAGCCGGTACGCCTCTTCGGCCTGTTCGAGTTGCCAGTGATGCGTAAAGAGCTTGCCGATATCAATCTTGCGGTCGGCAATAAACTGCGCACAATCTCGTTGGCCAGCGAGTGAAAACGTCCACGAGCCAAGCAGAGTAATCTGCCGGCGCAACAAGTCGGGGCTCACCTCCAGGGTGACTTCCCCACCCTCGCCGACGTAGCACGTGGTCCCCCAGGAACGCGTCGCTTGCACGGCCGCCCGACGTGCCACTGGCGACGACGAACAGTCCAGCGTTTTGTGGGCGCCTTCACCATGGGTGAGATCGCGGATCGCCTGTACCGGATCGATCTCGGACGGGTCCAACACCACATCGGCGCCGAACGACTCGGCCAGCCCGCGGCGCTCAGCCGAGATGTCGAGGGCGATGACCCGTGCACCCATCTCCACCGCCAGCTGCGTGGCCGACAGGCCCACCGGCCCCTGCCCAAAAATCGCGATGGTCTCATCGCCGTGCAGCGACAAGCGCCGCAGCGCCCCATAAGCTGTACCCGTGCCGCAGGAGATGGCCGCACCCGTCTCAAACGACAGCGTTTCAGGCAATGGCACCAGGGTCGAGACCGGCACTTTCATATATTCCGCATGCGCGCCGTTGGCCACCGAGCCAAACACCACCGGGCCGTCCAGACACATCTGCGCCCAGCCCGACTGACAATGTTTACAGACCCCACAGCCCTGATAGTGGTGATCCATGACCCGCTGGCCAATTTGCGCCTCGCGCTCGGTCACGGCAGAGCCGAGCGCCAGCACCACGCCGCAGGGCTCATGGCCGGCAATGACCGGCTCGGCGCTGCGCTTAATACCACCCGAAACGGCCCCCGGCACCCATGGGTTGCGGTAGGGCCTGAGATCACTACCACACATGCCGGATGCCTTGATCTCTAGCACCACCTCACGCGGTCCAGGTTCGGGATCCGGAAAGTTTCGAATCTCCAGCTGGCGTTCTCCAAGAAAGACCACCCCTTTCATCAGCCACCCCCCCTTAAAAAGTATCGAATAGATCGACGCGACGATATTCGCAGCTCACCACTAGCCTACGCCATCTTGCGGCGCGCGTCCAGGCCCAGCGTGTCGGCGCTTTTGCGCTCGCATTGTCCAGGCTAATATCGCATAATGGCTCCCAACAGAGGAGGCCTCAAGATGCAACAGACAGCCCGTCGTGGATTCATTAGCAAGCGTATCCGCTCAAGCCAACGGCTGAGCCGTGAACACCGCTCCCTCATTGCCAATTCGCTAATGCACCTGGTCAACGATGGCTGTTTTGTGGCCATTTATCCCATCTTGCCGCTCATCGCTCTTGAGTACCACTTGAACTACGCCCAGGTCGGCCTGCTCAAAACGGCCTTGACCGCCTCGTCGACCGCCTTTCAAATCCCCATGGCCCTGCTGGCCGAACGGTTCGGCGAAATCGCCATGTTGGCGATGGGGATGGCCTGGGTGGGCGCCGGGTTTGTGGTGCTCGGCCTCGCGGCGTCGTTCGCGCAAACGCTCTTTTTGCTGGTGGCGGCCGGCACCGGCGGCAGTGTACAGCACCCCGTGGCCTCGTCATTTGTCTCACGGGAATACGAGGGACGACGACGCGGCAGCGCCCTCGGGGTGCTCAATTTTGCCGGCGACCTGGGTAAATTTATGATCCCGCTGGTCTTCGCGCTGAGTCTCACCGCCTATGGTTGGCGGGCCAGCCTGGTGGGCCTGGGTGCGGTGTCGTTCGTGTTTGCCATGGCCTTTTGGTATCTCTTGCGCGACAAAGATCGCGGCTCGCGCAGTGCTGTACAGCAGGCTCGGGCCACACCCACTAAAGGCTGGGGCATTCTGCAACCCAAAACGTTTGGCGCCATCTTGAGTATGGGGGTGTTGGATTCCTCGGTCCGCAGTGCCCTGTTGACGTTTGTTCCCTTTCTTTTAATCGACAGAGGGCTGAGCGCGACGCAGGCGAGCTTGATGCTCACGGTGATCTTTGCCGGTGGCGCGGCTGGTAAACTGGGTTGTGGCATTCTAGCGGACAAGCTTGGCACCACGCGCATGATCGTGTGCACCGAAACGATGACCGGCGCCTTGATTCTACTCCTGTTGCCAGCGGGACAATGGGCCATGCTGCCCCTGCTCTTTTGTGTCGGCTTCTTTCTCAACGGCACCTCATCCGTGCTGCTCGACGGCGTGGCGGAGTTGTTTGACGCCACCAAGCGCTCGCGGGGCTACGGCCTGTACTTCACGATCTATCTCGGGGCCGGGGCCATCGGACCGATTGTGTACGGTACGATTGGTGATGCCTGGAGCTTGCCGATGGTGTTTTGGGCCATGGCGATGGCCTCCCTGGCGATTGTCCCTCTGACGTGGCTGTACCACCTCAGCCGCACCGCGACGATCTCGTCCCCGTCTCCCACACCCATGACTTGAGGATGCGCCATGAAATTCAGCAATTTTCTGTTTCCAACCAGCCCCTCGCCGGCACACGATTTTGACGTGATTCAAGACGCTCTGCAAGAAGCCGAACTCAGCGACGCCCTCGGTTTTGACACCATCTGGCTCGCCGAGCACCATTTTGATGGCGGCTGTGCCTACGTCGATCCCATGACCTTTGCCACCGCCATCGTCGCCCGGACGCAGCGGATCCGGGTGGGCTTTGCCGTGGCCCAGATGGCCCTGTACCATCCCATCCGGCTCGCCGAGCAAATCGCGGTCATCGACAATGTGAGCCAGGGCCGGGTCACGGTGGGTCTGGGCCGCGGCACGGCGTACAACTTCTACGAGTATCGGGGCTTTGGGATCGATCCGGCCGAAGCCCACGAGCGGCTCATCGAGGCTGATGATATTCTCTCCAAAGTCTGGACCGCCCAAGACTACCGGCACGATGGCAAATACTGGCAAATCGAGCTGCCGGAGCTGCGGCCCCAGGTGTATCAACAGCCTCATCCGCCAGTCATTCGGGCCTGTTCGGGCTTGGAATCGACATTGGAAATGGCGCGCGAGGGGCGTCCATTTTTGATGAATGTGCAAAGCAATGAGGTGACCCAGCAGCGTCTGGAGGCCTATCGTCAGGCCATGTCGGAGGCGGGTTATGACGACGACGCAATTGCCGACGCGGTGCAAGAGTGTTGGGCTTGGCGCAATGTTTTTGTGGCGGAAACGGATGGCGAAGCCGCCGATATCGGCATCCCGGCGTTCCAGAACATGCGCAAACATCTCGGCGACGCCCGCCAGCGGCTCAACCGGCCCAGTGAGTTAGCGGCGCAGGCAGCGGTCAAACCCGGTAATGCCATGAATGCCGTGGACACCGGGCTCGTCTACGGCTCGCCCGCCACCGTGCGCGACAAGCTGGCCCCGGTGTACGAGTCCGGCGTTGGCGGCCTCATCCTGCACTTCCGCCTCGGCAGTCTGCCCTGGGAAGCCACTGCCCGGAGTCTGCAACTCTTTGCCGAGCAGGTGGCGCCGGCGTTTGCTGCAGATGACACCTCGACCTCAAACAAATCGCCTTCCAGCACCATGGGTCCGTTGTAAAAGCCTCTAAAAAGTTGACGATCGCGCCGACTGCCATTATGCTGACAGCGCTGACGAGATATTGAACCGAAGCTTTAGAGAAATAGGAAGATCACCATGGCACAAGACGAGCAGGCGGCGCACCACCCTGCGGCCTCCACGCAAGGGGCGCTCACCGGGGTGCGCGTCATTGAGCTGGCCGACGAGCAGGCAGAGTACTGCGGCCTTATTTTGGCGGGGTTGGGCGCGGATGTGATTAAAGTGGAACCCCCAGGCGGCAGTCCCACACGCCGTATTGGCCCCTTTTACGAAGACCGGGACGATCCGGATCGCTCGTTGTTCTTTTGGCAGTACAACCGCGGCAAACGCTCCATCATGCTCGATCTGCAACAGCCGGGTGACCAAGACCAGTTTCGGGCCCTCGCGGCGACTGCCGACGTCGTGCTGGAGTCCACCCCTAAGGGTGAACTCGATGGCTTAGGGCTGGGCGCCGAGGCGTTGCGGCAACCCCATCCCGAGTTGATTGTGGCGCGGGTATCCCCCTTTGGCGACCACGGCCCCTGGTCCGATTTCAAGAGCTCCGACTTGATTCACCTGGCCTTGGGTGGCGTGGTCATGAACTGCGGTTACGACCCCGCTCCGGACGGCACCTACGATTTGCCGCCGGTCGCCCCCCAGATGTGGCATGCGTACCACATCACGGGCGAGCAACTAGCCGTGAGTATCATCGCCGCCTTGCTTTATCGCTGGCGCACCGGGCAAGGGCAGATCCTGTCATGTGCCATCCACGAAGCCGTGTCAAAGTGCACCGAAGTCGATCTCATGTCGTGGGTCATGCGGCGCGCTCCAGTACGGCGCCAAACCTGCCGGCACGCACGCGAGACCGTGTCGCCGTTTCCATCCATCGCCCACACCAAAGACGGGCGCTGGGTCATGGCCAATCTGGGTACGCGCCCTGGCGATGTGGCACGCCTCAACGCCCTGCTCGAAAACCATGGCATGCAAGCCGGGCTCAGCGAGGACGCCGCTGCCGCGCCGCAAGGGGGACGCTTCGTTCCGGGGACGGGTCCGGATCCGGCGCCAGGACAGCAGGGGCCGAACCCGATGGAGGTGGTGCAGCGCTTTGTGCGTTCGTTTACCTATGAAAACATCCCCTGGCGGGAGGCCCAGGAGGCCGGCATGCTCTGGGCGCCGCTGCGCAAGCCGCACGAGAATGCCCTCGATCCGCACTGGCTCGCCCGTCAAAGCTGTGCCGATGTCGAACATCCCGAGTTGGGCCGCTCGTTTCGCTACGCCACGAGCAAGTGGGTGAGCACCGCCACGGCATGGTCAGTGGGTCGGCGAGCCCCCCGCTTGAATGAGGATGCGGCCACCGTCATCGAGCCGCCGCGCCGAACCGCACCGGTGATCGCGTCGTCACCCATGATCGCGCCGGACGAAGGTCTGTCGCCGCGCGGCAAGCCGTTTCCACTACACGGCATTCGCATCTTAGATTTCACCTGGTTTCTGGCCTCGGCCGGGGGCACGCGGTTTCTCAGTGCCTTCGGCGCGGAGAGCATTAAAGTCGAACTCAAGAGCCACCCGGACACCCGTATGGCGGCCATGGCGCCAGTGGGAGGACGGGCCGCCCGCGAGCAGGCGACAGCACCGTTGCCGCCGGTGGGCGATGCCGATATGGGCGGGCAGTTCAACAACAAAAACCCGGGCAAACGCGGCATTTCACTGAATGTGCGGCACCCAAAGGGACTGGAGATCGCCAAACGCCTGGTGGCCATGTCGGATATTGTGGCCGAGGGCTTTTCACCAGGCGTCCTGGACAGTTGGGGACTCGGCTACGACGCGCTGCGCGCCATCAAGCCAGACATCATCTATGCCCAGCAGTCCGGCATGGGGGCCCAGGGCACGTATGGCCGCTTTCGCACGGTGGGACCGATTGCGAATTCCTTTGCGGGCCTGTCCGAGATGTCGGGCTTGCCCGAGCCGGCGATGCCGGCGGGCTGGGGCTATTCCTATTTGGATTGGATGGGCGCCTACAGTTTTTCCCTCGCCATGTTGAGTGCACTCTACCACCGCGAGCGCACCGGCGAAGGGCAGTGGATCGATGCCTCACAGTCCGAAGTAGGTCTGTTCATCAACGGCACGGGTATTCTCGACTGGTCGGCCAACGGGCGTATCTGGTCGCGTTATGGCAACCGCTCACCGTACAAACCGGCGGCGCCGCACGGGGTCTATCCCTGTGCCGGGGACGATCGGTGGCTCGCGATCGCCTGTTTCACCGAGGCGGAGTGGCAGGCCCTGGGCACGGTGGCCGGACACCCGGGGTGGGCCTCGGATTCCCGTTTCTCGACGCTGGCCGGACGCCTGGCGCATCAGGATGCCCTCGATGCCGCGGTGCGGGAGTGGACGCGGTCTCAAGACCCCTATCAGGCCATGAGCCACCTGCAGCAGGCGGGGGTGCCGGCGGGGGTGTGTCAGACCGCCGGAGATCGCTGTGACCACGACCCACAACTGGCCGCTCTCGAATGGCTCACCGAGGTGACCGGCACCAAGATTGGCCGCTGGCCCATTGCCGAGGTGCCGGTCAAAATGAGCCAGAGCCCCGCCTATATTGGCGGTCGCATCGACCGTGGCGCGCCCTGCTATGGCGAGGACAACCACTACGTCTACGGCGAACTGCTGGGGATGTCGTCTCAGGAGATTGAAGACCTCGCGGCGGCAGGCGTGATTTAACTAGCTCCAACGGGAAGTCCCCTTGCGTGAGCTGGGGGATGATAGTTGGTCGGCTCGAAGAGCCGAGGGTTTCCGTCAAGCGAAAAAAGTATTGACCTCTATTATACTTCCATATATACTGCCAGCCATTGAACCAGCTCTTTCTAAATTGGTTATGGCGTTGTGCAGCAGAGGGTTGCACGTAAAAGCCAATCCGTTGAAGTTCTGATTGTTCGATACCACTTAGGCCCTCCTTAGGGAGGTGAGCTTTTGTCGGTACGAGAGCAGGGCATGGCTCTCTGGAAGCTCCGGCTTCCTAGAAGCCCCCTCCGTTAGGTGGGGGAGATGTCACGCCACAACGGTGTCGCCTGGCGTCCGTGCTGCCGACGCCAGGTCCACGATGGCGGCTTAATACGGTTCGTCCACAAAAATAAACGTGGTGCCTTGCACGATCGGGGCGCTCGCCCCCACAAAGGAGACCTTGGCGTCTTTAACCTGGCGCGCTTCCGCCCGGCCCGACACCTGCAGCGCACCCTCGATAATCTGCCACAGACCGTGAATGCGGCCCGAACTCAGGCTGCCCCCAAAGGTGTTTAAGGGCAGCTCGCCATCGAGTTCAATGCGCCCATCTTGAATAAAATCTAACGCCTCGCCCTCCCCACAGAAGCCGTAGGACTCCAAGCCATAAATGACCGAGGCGGAAAAGCCGTCATAGATCTGCGCCACATCGACATCTTTGGGTGTAAACCCCGAGCGCTCCCAGGTGAGCCGCGCCGAGCTACTGCCCGCTTCCATATAATTGCTGAGGCTGCCGATGCGCCCGGCCACCTCGAAGGCGAGCCGCTGGCCGTAGCCCGCGACATAGGCCGGTTGCGGTTGCAAATCCCGGGCGCGCTCGGCCGTCGTCAACACGATCGCGACGGCGCCCTGCACGGGGATGTCGCAATCGTAGAGACAAAACGGATACGCGATCATGCGGGAGTTGAGGTAGTCCTCCCGGGTCAGCGGCGTGCCGTAAAAATAGGCCCTGGGATTTTTTTGGGCATGTTGGCGTTGGGTCACCGCCAGGGTCGCCATTTTTTCCCGGTCCTGGTGGTGCCGCTCCAGCCAGCGGGCGTAGGCCACCGCCATGCCTTGGCCGGGGCCGCCGAAGCCGTACGGGGCGGTAAACTGCGTCGGGCCCTGGGCGTAGGCGCCCGGCAAGTTCTGGTAGGTGCCGCGGGGGTTGTGCATGGCCCGCCAGACCACCGCATAGGTGCAGACCCCAGCCAGCAAGGCATTGATCGCCTGTTGCACCGCGCCGCCAATATTCACCGTGTCCACCTGCACATGCCAGCTTAAATTCGGCAGCTTGAGCATGGTCATCATGCAATTGACCGAGACAACGGAAATGCCGTCCACGATCGCATGTCCCGTGGCTGGCAGTTCCGGATACGTCGCCAGACCATCGATATCCGCCATCTGCAGCCCGGAGTCCTCCACCGCCGCCACCACCGCTTGCCGCGCATGCGCAGCCAGCGGCACCTCCGCCGAGCGGGTGATATCGGAAAAGCCCACGCCGCTAATTGCGACCTTACATCGATTCTCCCACATACCTCGATCTCCTAATGTCAACCCCTACATGTGCTAAAATAAAATAGAGGCTTGGAAGTGGCCGCGCTACGCGTCGGACGCCAGCCGGAACTGCGGCAGCGTGATCTCGTCGTTCAAAGGCTGAAACACCACTTCCACCCGGCGCCCGACCTTCGCCTCGGTATAGGGTGCATCGAGCAAATTGCCGGCTAGCAGCGCCCCTTTCGCCTCATCCAGCTCCACAATGATACTCGCGTACGGAATGGCCGGCGCAAAACGCTTATCGCCGGCGTGGTACATAATACTATAGGCATAAATCGTGCCTTTCCCCGCCACCGCCTCGAACTTGAGATCGATCGAGATGCAATTCACGCAGGTCGGGTACGGAGGGTGTTGGAAGTGCCCGCACGTCTGACAGCGCTGCAGCGCCAGCTCGCCTCGCTTCGCGGCATCCCAAAAGGGCTGGGTCAACGCATTTGGCACCGGAATCGGCCGGGTCACCTCGCTCCAATCGCTCATCGCCTCACTCATCGCCATGGTGGTGTACCTACCTTTCTTTCACATCTGAGCTTCTAGAGACGCTATTCAGGGGTCTAGGCTTCACCAGGTTAGCCAATTGCCCGAGCTTGTCAAGGCGCTTGGAACGTTGATCGGTCGCAGTCATTGCCGGCACCGCTGCGTTTCACGCAGCCCAAAGGGGGCACGCCCCCTCTGGACTCCCCCTCAGAAGTCAGAGAAAACAGAGCACAGAGAAAACAGAGGTCAGAGTCATGGGAGCGCAGACAACACCACTCGAAAGCCAACGTTGACGCTCGCGTCCCGCGCGCCGAAGTCGAGGCGAACCGCGCAGCGCACGTTCTGCGGACCGAGGTTGAACGCGCCGCCGCGCAGCACACGGGGCTCATCGCCAGTGGACTGCAGATCTTCGCGCTGTGCCCGTCCCCTCGCATCTTCGGGATAGGGATACGGTCCAAAACGACTTCGCGTCTACTCCCAAACGTTGCCACTGAGGTCCTCAACACCATAGGGCACACTCGCCCCACCTGGAAAACAGCCCACCGTACTCCTGGTGTTAACGCCGGTATCCGCATAATTCGCACGGTTAGAATCGACCTCATTGCCCCAAGGATAGATGAAGCTACGCGGGCCGCGAGCAGCCTTTTCCCACTCCGCCTCGCTCGGCAGCATGATGCGCGCCTTGGAATCGCGAAGCCACTCAGCCAGCGATTCCGGCAATGCATCCAGGTGTGAACAAAGCTGAGCTGTCAACCAATCACAATACACCACCGCATCCTGCCAGCTCACATATACCACTAGATGATTCGGCACGCCTTCAAGACAATCCGGGTCTGAAGGCTGATGACCAGACGCTTGCACAAAAACTCGAAATTGAGCCACGGTCACAGGATAACGAGACATGTAGTAGGCCGGCAGCATAAGCGAATGAACAGGAGATGGCTTATATCTTTCGCTCCTCGCGATCACATCAATCGGATCATCACTACCCATGGTAAAGACCCCTTCGGGAATCTCCACAAATCCCAGCATCCCATCATCCGGCAAATACCACGCCGCCGGGTTAAATCGTGGGTCGCCAAGGGCAGCCAGCGCCTCACCCGCCTGCGCCCGCTCCGGGGCACTTAAAACGCCACCAAGAAGAGTCACACAACGCGGCAACAAACGCCCCAGATAGCCCGAGCCGCCCATAGGATGGCGGGTGTCGCGCTCAATCGCGTCACGGCCCACCAGGTCGGCCATGCGGGCCGACCACAGGGCAGCCCGCTGCGCTTGCTCACTATCTAATTTGTCCCCGAGCAAATTGTAAGCCAGATGTAGCAGCTGCTCCTCGCCGTTGCGGGTGTTGTGGTACAGCTCCTCGAACCCGTACTGGGCCACCAGGTTCCAGCCATCGCCTTCGCCCGCACAAGCGTAGAACGCCGTCACCCGGTCGCTATCGTTACCGCCCAGCAAATAACACCCCGCCAAATACTCCTGAAACGTGCGGTGCGGAAAACCATAGCTTGCCGGTCGTCCATGCGCCTCACCCCGGCCCAGCAGCAGTCCAGCCCGCTGATCGACATAGTCCAGAAAATCGCGGGCCTGCTGCACATCGCCGAGTTCGTCTTCAAGCAAGTCTTGCGCCTGATGCCGCGACACATCCGCGGTGTCGCCGGACTCGGCATCCGCTTTGCTGCGGTGCGCCTCATAGGCCAGGCGTTCCATCAGCGGCCGCAGCCGACGATCGTTGCCCAAAAGCGCATCGAGGGCCTCCTGGCCCACTTTTTGTTGCTGCCAGCGGTACAGCAAAATCTCCACCGCTCGCGTATACAAGCGCACCGCTTCTTCGGGTAGCCCCACATCCTGGTAGTGAATGAGGGCCATGGTAGTGAGCAGCATGGGATTGGCGGCGAGGTCCCGCAGGGCATCCCCCAATGCAGATTGCACCAGGCTCTCTGCTCGCTGCTCGGCCTGACCAGCACCAAGTCGGCCAAGCTCGGCATGCGCCCGATACCACGCCCGGGCAAAGCCGGCAATCTGGTGGTTCTTAAAGTCATCCAGTGTCCAGGTCTCTACGCCAGGCAGCACCGCCTTACCCACGTAAGAGCGCACCCGGCAGGTAATCATGACATAAGGCGGCTGGTAGCGTTCCAGCACCGCCAGCACCGCCTGACGCACCCGTCCCCGCAGCTCCTGGGGCACTTCATCCAAGCCGTCAAAGACGAGGAAGCAGGTATGGTCATTTAAGACGTTGAGGAGCTCATTTTCAAAGCCGCCCGCATCCAGGCTCTTTAGCGCTGCAAGCATGTGGTCGCGCATGGCTTTGGCCAAGGCGGCATCATGTTCGGCGTCGGGTATCGCATCGAGATCGAGATCGGCCAAGCTTGGGACCACGTCGCGCAAGGTCACAAAGATCGGCAGCAAGTCCGCCGAGAGACCAGCGGGGGACTGCCCCGCCGCTAACTGGGCGATGACGATGCGGACAAACGTGCTCTTGCCAGCGCCGGGATCACCTAACAAAACCATGTGCGGGGTGAGACGAAAAGCGTCAAGTGCGGCTAACGGCTGCGGTTCATCATCGTCGTCCTGCCCACCAAGATCGGGCGAGCTGAGCCGTCTCCCCATGTCGTGTCGCTCAGGCTCTTGCCGCGCTCTGACTTGCGACAAGTCGACACGCTCACCTCGCCGGATGGCCGCCAATGTCGAGGGCTGTACCTCTACCGTGGTATCGAGCTCAATATACACCTGATCCAGCGTAACGCTCTTGTTCGGCCCCGCCTCGCCGCCCAGAGCGGCTAACGGCAAGGCATAGCACTGATTGAGCAGCCGCGCCAAGTAGCGCTGCCGCAGCGATGTGCTCGGGGCGCTACCTTGCATGATGATTTGGCGCAGCACGATTTGGTGCACATCGCGGCCCACTGCAACACCATGGGCGCCAGCCGCAACGCCGTGCTCCTGAGCAATAGCGCCCGAGCCCGCCAGAAGCGCCCGCACGCGGCGAATGAGATCGGGCGTCGGTACATCGAGTTTCCCAGCTTGCAGCGCCTGCTTTGTCTCATCTCGCAAACTCAGCTTCTGGTACTGTTCCAGCAGCGCGCCCCAGTGCGCATCATCTTCGAGTTCGCCGGCCAATGTGGCAAAAAAACGCCGCAACGGCCGCACGGCTCCAGCGTAGCGTTCACCCAGCGCCTCGGCAGCGGATGACACGTCAAAGCTCTGCTCCGGATCGAGTAAGGCAGCCACAACCGCTTCTTGAAAGGGCGGATGACTGAGTAAGGGCGTCAAGATCCCTTCGTCCAGCCGCGCCCTGGCCGTGCCCCAGGCCTGGTCAAAAGACTCGTGATAAGCGGCATCTGCGTCCTGCGTAAGCCGCTCGGGTAAGCCGCCCACCTCGTCTTTAAAGCCCGCTTCCGACAGCAGCCCAAGACTGGTGGCCAGGGCTTCCCGCAACAGCGTTTCGATGATCATGGCCGCGATCTCAAGCTTGCGGCTTTGATTGGTCAAGCGTGATATTACCGTGCACATCTCGACCGACCGCTATGCCGCCTTTACCTGCGGCGACCCCGCCGTCCGCAGCCGCAACCCCAGAGCCGGTATTGATAATGGTAGCGCCACCTTGGCTTTTGGCTTCGTCCTCCGCACGGCTGAGCAGGTCTTCGATCGCCTTGGCAAAGACTTCGTCCTCTAAGGCTTTGTGCAACTGATTCTGAAAGACGATTTGCTTAACCCCATCCTCCGGCTGCTCCAGCAGCTCCGTCGCCGCCTCTTCCGCCGCAGGTTTCCCTTTAAACTTATCCGTGATCGCGGTCCACATCTTCCCGGCGTACTCGGGCAGCTTCTTGCCTACTTCTTCCGCTGCTTTGGTGCCGGCTTTGACCAGGTACGGGGACAGCAGAGCAACTGCCGAAGCGGCGAGGGTAGTCGGTTCCATATCTGATCTCCTTAGTGAAAACAGTTTCATTTAACTCGGATCGTGCGGATAGCCCAACACGGCGGCACGAAGCCCCACTGTATTGCCATAACGCGCATGGTTCACCCAGGCTTGCACGCTGGCGGTGATCTGAGCGGCGGGCAGACGACGGGCCTGAAACGCCGCCAGCAGCGTGCGGTAGCACCGCTGAAAATGCACCCCTTTGCGCCGTTTCAAACGCCGGCGCTGGGGAAACACGATAAAGCCAAGAAACGGAATCCCTTCGGTTACCGGACGCGGATGGGCGCCCGCATGCATGACGAGCCGCAACGCCGCCAGCCGGTCCTCCAGCTCGCCTTTCCACTGCCAAAGCCGTGCTTTGTCGTCGGCAAAGAGAAGCAGGTCATCGACATAGCGCACGTAGCCCGGACACTTCAGCGTGCGCTTCACAAAGTGATCAAAACCGTTGAGATAGACATTGGCCCAGAACTGGCTCGTCAGATTGCCAATGGGAAGACCGCGCGGGCGCAGGGCGGCAAAGAGGTCATCGCCCGGGAAGTACACCATGTCGTAGACCTCGCTCAAAGCACCTTCGCCGCTGCCCAACACCGCATCGATGAGCCATCGCACCTGCGTGTCGTGGACTCTGCGGGTCAGGATGCGGCGCATGATGGCGTGATCGATACTGGGGAAAAACTGTCTGAGGTCACACGAGAGCGCGTAGCGGAAGCGCCGGGCATAGGTTTGCACGCGTTGCAAGGCGCGGTGCGTGCCCTTGCCGAGGCGGTTGGCGTATGAATCGTGAATGAACGCGCGCTCGAAAACCGACTCAATGACGTTGCACAGGGCGTGATGCACCACGCGGTCGCGAAACGGCGCAGCCGAGATCAAGCGTCGTTTGGGCTCGTGGATAAAAAAATGAGTGTACGGACCCGGTTGATACGTCTGTTCGCGCAACTGCGCTTGCAGTTCAAAGAGGTGATCTTCAAGACGGTGCTCAAAAGTGGCCACCACTGCCTGGTGCCGCTTGCCTTTGCTAGCCCGGCGATAGGCGAGCAGGAGATTGTCCCAAGAGGTGAGCTGAGCATACATTGCGCGACCGCCCATGGCTCAGAAGTGGCCCGCTCCAGGGCATACGAGACGCTGCCTAGGGAGCGGGACCGTTGTTATTCGCCCGGCCTGCACACGTGCAAGCGCGACCAGGAACAGGCTCCGCCATGTTTCACCTCGGTCCGGAAGTCCGCCCACAGAGCGAACCGCCGGACATTTCCGGTGCTTTTTAGAAACATGTGAGCGCAGACAACACCACTCGAAAGCCAACGTTGTTGTTCGCGTTCCGCGCGTTGTTGTCGTTGCGAACCGCGCAGCGCACGTTCTGCGGATTGTTGTTGAACGCGCCGCCGCGCAGCACACGGGGCTTCGAGCCTGCCCCCGCAATCTCAGCCCGTCAAGGTCAAACGGACTGGTCTCGCCTCAAGCTACCGTGACGCGCTGCCAACCGCCCAACAGGCGGCCAATTTCACTGACCATGGCAGCCACGTGCTGGTATTGCCCACCGGAAAGCCACCCCCAGCTCACCGTCAAGCGCAGGTAGAGCCGCAAGCGAGCCAGGGCTTCATCCGCTTGCACCAGCCGCTCCAAACGCTCATGGCCCTGCCGCAAGTTGGCCTCTTCGAGCCGCTCGCGTAGGTCAAAGGCCGCATCGAGCAAGCGCTGCGTGGCGGTGTGGCGATGGGCACGCGGAAAGTGATTGGTGGCCGGCAACAGCCACGTCAGCAGATCAAACGTCCGCGTAAAAATGGGCATTTCTCGGTGGTTCATGAATCGATATTACACATGCTGAGCGCTTCCATGCAAGTTTATGCTGCGTTTCGCGCAGCCCAAAGGGGGCACGCCCCCTCTGGACTCCCCCCAAAAGCTAAAAAAACCAGAGACCAGAGAAAACAGAGTTCAGAGTCATGGGAGCGCAGACAACACCACCCGGAAACCAACGTCGTAGTACGCGAGCCGCGCGTCGTAGTCGTCGCGAACCGCGCAGCGCACGTCCTGCGGATTGCTGCGGAACGCGCCGCCGCGCAGCACACGGGGCTCTTCGCCAGTGGACTGCAGATCTTCGCGTTTTTTCCTACCCATTTCATCAGATGGATAGGGATAATCTCCGTGAAGACTCCGAGTCCATTCCCACACATTGCCACACATATCCAGACAACCATACGGACTCGCGCCCTGAGGCAGAACACCCACTGCATTAGTCCCAAAAATACCTGCTCCCCCATGATTGACCCACTCAGCTTCAAACGCATCGCCCCAGGGATAACGCCGCTTGTCTTGAGAGCCCCGTGCCGCTTTCTCCCACTCGGCTTCACTGGGCAGTGTGACTTGCCAGCCCTGATTGCAAACCAGTTCGCACAACGGCTCTGGTAGGTCATCTGCTCCCCCTAAGTAAGCCGTCAGCCACCGACAGTACGCCAGGGCATCAGACCAATTCACCCACACGACCGGATGGTTTGCAAACCCCTTGAGACAATCCGGATCAGAGGGCCGATGGTCACTTGCCTCGACAAAAACACGAAACTGCGCCACCGTCACGGGATAGCAAGCGATGAAATATCGGGGCAACGTGACCTGGTGCTGCGGCTTCTCATTCTCCCTCGCTTCTCTATCCAACTCCGCGCTCCCCATCCAAAATGGGCCAGCGGGTATCTCCACAAAGCCCAACCAAGCTTCATCCGGTAAAAACGCCGCGTCGGCGCGGAAACGAGAGTCTCCCAGACTACCCAGCGTATGCCCCGCACGAGCGCGCAACCGGGCCGATCCGGGAAGGTTGCGGTGGCCCAATGCCTCCTGCAAACGCAGGGCCTGCTGGAGGCGCACAGCGGGATCCGGGCGCTCCAACTCCAAGAGCGCGGCGCCGGCAAGCTCAAGACCGGCGAGCCGATTGTCGCCAGGCCCCTCCTGCGTCGAGAGCCACTCCAAGTAAACCCGGGCAAAAGGCGGGTGATCCATCTGGGCAAACCCATAGGTCAGGAGCGCCACCTCTCGCCACCAATCCTCCCCCAGATGCGGCTGCAAATGCGGTAGCCCCTCGTGACGTTGCTTGGTCAACCACCGCGCCACAAGAAACTCCTGGAACGTAAGATGTAAGAACTGAAACAGCTCCGCTTTCTCTTCCAAGAGCCCGCCCCGATGGCGCACCGCGACGAGAAAGGCGTCGAGGGCAGCCGGAGCCAACTCCTGTGTCAGGGCAGCCCGCACTTGTTCCTCTGGCACCGCAGCCCCGGCTTCTCCGCCCGCATGCATCGCCACGGCCAAGACCGCGAGCCAGTTGCGCTGTTCTTCCCACAGCCCACCCCACTCTACCAAGTCTTGGCGCGCCTCATCATCGCGAATGTATTGAGCTTGCAAAATCACCTTGACACACGCCTCATACAGCTTGGCTCGCTCACGGGGAAGCTCCGCCTCGCCCCATTTCACGCTCACCACCATGGTGCTCATGAGCGGGGTGCTAATAAATGGTGGCAGCTCGCGATCAGACCGCAGGTCATTGATGCCTTCAATCGCCGCCATGAGTTCTGCCGTGCGGGACACCGCCTCAGTCCCATAAAGCTGACGGCACCACCGCGCCACGAGCACACGGATTTGGCGCGACCGCAAGCGTTGTACATCGAGGCGGACAAAATCATCGCCAAAGACGGCATCGCCCCGGTAGCCGGCTTCGCGGGCGGTCACGATCACCTGATTATCGGGGTAGACCTCCTGCACCAGGTGTTCCACCCGCTGGCGCATACGGCCCCGCGCGTCTCGGCTCACCACTTCATCGAGGCCATCGAGCATCAGCAGGCAGCCACCGCCCTGGAGCAACCGATGCAAAAAGTCCTCGGCGGTTTTGATCGGGCTAAACCGTGCCAGATACCAGGGAATGAAACCGGCAAGGGTACCGGCACGCGGATCGCGCAGGCGTTCTTGCGGAGACTGCTCACACAACTGCTCGTAGTCCCGCACATAGCGCAGCGGAATCACCAGGGGGACCAGGGCGGGTTTGCCCTCGGGCAGTTCGATCGCCAGACGCACGCGCTGCAAGGCATAGGCAGCCAGATGGGCAGCCAGGTAGGCGAGCAAGGTGCTCTTACCGCTGCCCGCCCCGCCTATGATAGCCAGATGGTTATGCAGAGGCAAAAGCTTGCGAAAGGTGACGCGGTCGCCTTGGTGCCGCTTGGCATCGACCAAGTGTCGGTAAGCCCGGGCGGTATCGCCCTGCATGTCATCGGCCAGTGCTTCGACCTCCTGGCGACGCAACGGTGCAAAGCGACGCAAACTCAGAGGCACAAAGACGTTGGCCAGATTGCGTACGGGAGGGCCTTGCACACTTTCGATGCCGTACAAGCGGGTACGGCTGTAAGTCTGATACACCCAGCGGAGATAATCATTCAAGATGCGCTCAAAATCGTCGGGCGACAACATCGCGGCACCGGGTGGCGATTGATAGAGATGATAGATATTGCCATAGACGGCACCTGCCACGACGACACTGTTTTCCCCACCGGCAACACCGCCGGTGGCTACCGACCCGGAACCACTCTGCGAGATGGTCGTGAGGTCGCGAAGACGCTGGCGCAGGTCAGCGACTTGCGCTGCGAGATCAAGGCCGAAGTCGTTTTGCTGTGTCTCAAGCAAAGCGATGGCCTGGCGAAGTTTCGCCACCTGCTCCGGGGTCGCTGCATCCATAAACCTCCCCTGCTTTGGCGTAGACGGACTGATCATCATGCCGTGAAGATAGCATATGCATGATGGTGAGTGACAGCATAAAGGCGTTTTGGCCCGCAAAATTACAATGTCACCTCAATCGTGTTTGCTGCGCAATTTTGGTATGTTATGATAGTCTTACTTCTGTCAATGGGGAGTCCGAAGCCGTGGCGATGCCAAGTGCTGCAAATGCGAGACGATTTTATCGGGCGGCCAAGCAACGCTTCGATGACGCTTTGCTTCTGCTGGAAATGGAACGCACTACCGCTGCCGTATACTTGGCAGGCTACAGCGTCGAATGTATGATCAAAGCACTTATTTTGTCGGTCATTCCTGAAGTGCAGGCAGAGGAAATTCTAGGGATGTTTCGCGGCGCGAGGGCGCATGATTATGAATGGCTGATACGACTGTATGTAGAAAAAGGCGGTGCCAGAATGCCGCCGCATGTGGTCCCTCACTTTGCTCGTGTCAACTCTTGGTCAACAGATATGCGGTATGCACCTGGCACCCTGCCCGCCCGTGAGGCGAAAGCCTTTGTGGATTCCGCAACTGACATCATAACCTGGGCAGATGGACGGTTGTAACAATGGCTCGGATTGATAGAAGTGATATCCCTGACGTACAAGTCGGGCAAGTCCTCAGCGCGCTGACGGCGTACGAGCAAGCCCACCCGCAAGCACAGATCGAAGGGCGTCGCCACAGTGACGTTTCCATTCGTCTTCGGATCATCGACTCGGATTTTCAGGGGGTCGATCGCCTCGATCGCGAGCCTGAAATTTGGCAGTTTCTAAACAAGTTACCCGAAGAGGTATTTGTCAATATCACGATGCTTCTTTTACTCACCCCTGATGAGGCCAAACATTCCCTTGCAAATCAGGAGTTTGATCACCCCATTCCCTCACCGTTTTAATTCCCCAATAGCGATGACGAGGCGCCGCAGGATCAAGCGGCGTACCGCGAGCCCGCCCTGCCCCTGGGTGAGGTGGCAGTGGATCGGTACAATTCACGGGAGGGCCACGACGACTACACGCAGGCGGGCAATCTCTATCGCCTCCTGCCGTCTGACGAACAACACCGGTTGCACCAGGCCATCGCCGGGGCGCTTGGGCAGGCGCGGCCGGATATTCAGATGCGCCAACTCTGTCATTTTTTCCGGGCCGATATCGAGTATGGACGCGGTGTCGCGCTCGCGCTCGGCTTGGAGATGTCGGAGCTTGAAGCCAAGCTGACTGGCGTTATGACGGCTTCTGTCTAACCGCCTGAGTCCGCGCGCTTTTAGCCACCGGCTGCGCGGACGTCTTGGGCTCCACCCGCGCCTCCGGGGCCGGGATCACGGTGACCCCGGCCGGCACATAGCGGCGAATGAACGCCGCGAATGCCAACCCCATGTCCATGCGGGAAAACCCTCGCTGCAGGGCCAGACCAATGACCCGGGAGGGCGCAGGGCTGGCGAACGGACGCAGTTCAATCAGCGCATCGGTGGGCGACACGGAACGGGCGGGCCAAGGCTGGCAAAAGCGTACAGCCCATGCCGGCCGCCACCATCTGGCGCAAGGTCTCCAGGCTACTGGCCCGGAAATCCTCCAACCCATGCGAGGGAAAGCCACATACGGCCAGGGCCTGGTCGCGCAGGCAGTGCCCGTCTTCAAGCAACAAGTTTTCAACACGGCAATTTACGAATGATCCCCTGTGCGGCATCATACAGTTGGCGTTGACGCTCATATCGACTTTGATTCTTCTGGATGATGCCATTGAATTTCGATGCCACCTTTTGAATATCAATGTCCACCTCTATTTGGCTCTTTTCCACTTCGGATTCAACGTGGAGCAAGTTGCGCTTAAGCATCTTGTCAAGACTCATTGAGCCTATGTCGTGTTGAGGTAAAAACGCATTCACTTCGGTACAGAATTTACAGTCACAGTTCAGCTGTCCCTCTCGTGACCAATCCTCGGGTGGCTCTGGCGGGTTAGGATATTTCGCCTGGAGGCCTTGACGTACAGCGACCGCAAATTGTTGAGCGATGGTTTGGTGATGTTCTTTCTTCTTCAGGCTATTTAGTGCGCTGATGATGGCTGGCCCATACGTTTCTGTGAGAAATTTTTCTTCAGGTGAATGAGCCAAACGTTCAATGACCTTACTGGCCACTGTCCCCATGTTTAGGCAAGAAGTTAAGCGCACCAAGTAGATGATGTCGCCCTGTTTCGCACTCTTTTCAGTATTGAATCGAGCCATCTGATATTGGTATCGGTCACGAGCACGTGCATTAGATGGCAATGCAGGCTCCGCCACCGACTGCATGGCGGACCCTAGCGATTGTTGCCATCGCGACGCAACCCACTTCCTTATGAATCCTTGGCCTGCATCGGAAATAGAGTTGCCAGTCTGCACAAGTGAGTCCAACCACTGAAGGCCATTCTGAGCGGTGAGCCGCGACTGAATACCTTGTGCAAAGGGCTCCCAGCCAAACTGTTCAGCCACCTTAATTAATAGGTTAGGATCGATATCAATGGCGTAGGAATGGGCTTGCCTAAACAGGGACTTTTTGAGGAGTTCGATATCACCTAACTCGATGAGTTCTGCGGAAATATCCTCATGGCGATAGGATGGCTGTGTCTCAACAATATGGTTGGCCAGCCGAATGAGTTGTCGACGGTACTCACCCTCTAGCTTGTTCTGATCTTGAATGGCGCTCTTCAATACATGGATGCCATAATCGATATCCATTTTCGCGACGAGCTCCAATTCCCGATCTTTGGGCCACATGATCACCGCGCCGCGATGATACCAAAGATCTTTGGTCGCTCCCTCGTTGCCAGTCGCCTCCGAAATAGAATAACCACGTCCAGGACCATCGACCAACGGCACCTTCGCCAACAGATCCTCTTCCTCCAGCTGGAGCTTCTTGACGTTGATTTTATTCCCGTCAGCCGTGACAAAGGCGTGGGCATAGACAAGCTCTTCACTCACATCATATTCCTCAAAAGCGCGCTCATCTAAATCATCATCATCGTCGGCATACCGACCACGCCGGCCACGCCAGCCATAGCTATCGACCTCGCCGTAACTCGTGCGATAATAGGTCGCCAGACACAAATACGCCTGACACCCGCTTTTGGCGGCCGCATTTAACAACACCGAAGCCTTGGCAAAATCGCCATGTTTCAGGTTCGCCATGCTGAGGTTCTGTTCTGAATAACTATGATCAAGCAGGTAAGTTAAGATGGGGTTGTCGTGCGCTTCCTGGCACCATGCTTGAATCGCCTGGTCAATCTCCTCAATCGGCCCCATCTGTTGAGAGAGAACAGGCTGCTTCTTCCGATTCGTGATCGCCAGGTTGTAGACCAAACAGAGCCGGTAACCCGCGGTAATCGGCTTCACTTCGTGGTAACAATCGGCGTAAAAGGCCACAAAGCTCGGCTCAAAGAGGCTGCTGTCGGCAAACGAGTAGCTTTGGCTTTGACCCGCGTGGCTAATGATCAGCTCACCGCCTTCATGCTCGGAGGGCAAATTCACAACTAAGGAAGCAAACATGTTGGGGATCTTTTCTGTATCCCGATGGGATGCGAAAAACGAGCCTTCTTCATAAACCAGCAGCTTGTAGGGTTCAAAGCCGATTTTGCAGCCGGATAGACCCAGATCTTTGCCAATCTGATCGGCTGCAGCCTGCAGTGCCTCGTTCCATTGAGGATTGCCCAGTTCGAAATCATCTGCCGAGAGTTGCCAACTCTGACGCACATCCGGATCCACAATCGTCTCTTCCCCACGGCCAAAGGGAGCGGGGTCGCTAAGTTGAATGAGCGCTTGGGCTTGGGGTTCCGCCAGGGGCAGTCCAATATGGCCAACCCCCTTCACATGAAGTCCCGGCAGGACCGAAGGTAACGTTCCACTGACAGAAAACGCACCTGATGTCTTGACCTTATCCATAAGGGCGATGAGTTCTTTCATAAGTAGGCTCCAGTAGGGTATGCAAGGGTTGAGCGTTCATCCTTTGACATCATCGTCGATTCGCAAGGTTGCCCACCTGGCGATCGGGTACACCACGACGCCCAGGTGGGAGAGCCCTCGTATGGCGATTGGACTGGGTGAGAAGCTGTCGAGCGATGATCTGGCCTGCGAGCCGCCAGGTGTTGACGCTCTCCAGCTCCGAGCAAAAGGTATTCAGTTTGAATGGTGTGACCGAACCGGCTCGAGCGTTAAGTGCCAATCCAGCCGGTCGTGGTGACATCGATCACCTGATGGTCGGGTCCGCGGTATTTGTGCTCATAATAAGACTGGCCTGCCGCCCCTCCCGCATGGCCCAAATCGAGACCTTCCATCGCGGTGGCGCCGGCCTTGTGCAACTTCTCATGAATGTCGTCCACATCATCGACCTGAAAACCAAAATGATCGATGCCGGCGTATCCCGCCATGTCGCGAGGACTCTCGCCTTCCCCTTCGTCCTTACTCTTGAGGATTGCCAGATTGATATAGCCATCGGACAGATAGACGCCGGCCCGGGCGTGGCCGACTTCCTCAAGGCCAAAGACCTCTTTGTAGAAGGCGGCCGTTTTTTCGGGGTCCGGTGTGCGAATGGCAATGTGTTTAATCCTGGCCATGGTCTTCTCCCTTCTGTTCATAAGCCCCAAATCTATTTGACTGGACACCAGGTCTGCAAGCCCTTGTCAGGCGCGCTCTAGTATTGGAGATTAGAGATCAGATTGCAAGCGTTACTTGACGAACGCGCCCAGGCCTTGCATATCTACATCACTAGATACAGGCTCACGACCTCCTTGTGTCGCGCCATGCCACCACCGAGGCGATCCGAAATGGGTAGTGTATGGGTTGAATTTGTCGAGACGCTGCCTAAGACGGCGACTGGCAAGATGCAAAAGGGGTCACGAGCGGGGTGGGCCGGATTGGACTTGGGGGTCGACGGGTGGTTTCCCTCCGCGCCATTCGCTGAGGGACTGGAAGACGACAAAGAACACCGGGACAAAGAAGATTGACAGGATCGTCGACACGATCATGCCACCGAAAACGGCGCTGCCTAGAGCCCGTTGGCTAGCAGCGCCGGCGCCCTGGGCCACGACTAGTGGCAGCACGCCCAGGATGAAGGTAAACGAGGTCATGAGGATGGGCTTCATCGTGGCGAGAAAAGCCCAGAGCCAGGACGCAGATTCCCAAGAAAGAGAGAGGGTCGATTGGCCCTACTCAGTGGGCGATGGCAGCGAATCAGCGGGTTGCAGGTGGCGGAAGAGGTCATCGCCGAATCGCGCGCGCTGCTCGTTCACCAGCGGGGCCAGGAGCCGAGTGAATTCGGCCCGTGCGGCATCTGTGAGTGGGGTGATCTCATTTTGACTTGGACGCAGCCGCGCCATGACCTCATCATCTTCCGCGGCTGCGAATTGCCGCTGTGCCTGAGTCGCCTCGGTGGCAGCGGCGGTGACGGCGTGTTGCACGTCAATCGGCCAGGCATCGTAACTGGCACGGGGAGAGGTTCAAACCAGCGTTTGTAGCAACCGGATCAGCAACGTTTGACGCGGCACCAACTGATCCAAAAAGATGTGCTCATGATAGGTGTGGGCATAGGCACCATCAGCCCCTAACGCATCCAAGGTGGGCAGCCCCATGGCGGCGGTAAAATTGCCATCGGAGCCACCGCCCGTCGCCATCTCCGGCAAGTCCAGGCCGATCTCCGCAGCCAGCCCTTTGGCGTGTTGGTACAGGCGGTCAATCGCTTCATTCTTGGTGTAGGGGTAGCGATTGAGTTGCCCGGTCACCGCAATCGCGACATCCGGGGTGATCGGTTGTAGCCCCAGGATTTTCCCCGCCATTTCCTCTGCGGTCTCAGGGGTGCTCATGCGCAAGTCGACCTCCGCCATCGCCTCGCCCGGCACCACATTGGGCTGCGTGCCGCCGCTCGCCACCCCGACATTGACGGTAATACCACGCTCGTAATCGGTCATCGCTTCGAGCTGCAGAATCTGGTGCGCCAGCTCTTTCAAAGCACTGCGGCCATCGGCGTGGTTCGTACCCGAATGCGATGGCTGCCCGGTCACCCTCACCGTAAAGCGGCCAGAGCCCTTGCGGGCCGTCACCACACTGCCGCCATGGCGCCCCGGTTCACAGACCAACACGTGCTTGGCCTGGCGAGCCGTGGCTTCGATCAAATCCTTCGACGTGCGGCTCCCGACTTCTTCATCCGAGTTGTAGACAAAGGTAATCGGCAGCGGCGTAGTCTGCCCCTGGGCCATCAGGTATCGCACGGCATTGAGGGCCAGATAGGCCCCGCCCTTCATGTCCGCTATGCCCGGGCCATAGACGAGGTTGCCCTCGATACGGAGCGGCAATTGATTGTGCAACACCCCCAGCGGATGGACCGTATCCAGATGTCCCAGCACCAGGATGCCGGGGCCCTCTCCGCCCCATGGGGTACGGGCACGCAAATGGTCGCCGCGCTGGTCGCGCCCCGGAATGCGTTCCACCTGCATGCCGATGCTTTCGAACTCGCCCTCGACCAAATCCACCAGCCGATTCACTGCATCGGGCTCCGTGGTCGGGGATTCGATCTCGACCCACGGCCGGATTCCCTCTAAGATGTCCATGGCATCCAACTCAAACGGATTGTTCTGCATGCCTTGCCCTTTCTCTGCTTCCATGGTGAGTGCCTGGTTCTCAATGGAGGGGTGGTTGGCTCATTATAGGGGACGCGTGCCCGTGATCGCAAGATCACGCGATTCCATTGCGCCTAGGCGTTGATCTCTCTGCTCGATGCCATCTGGCAGCGGTAGATTCGGCGCTTGTTTCTCAATCCGTATATATGTACAATTGACTGTACATATATATCACGAAAGGTGCAAATATGGATGCCATTACGTATACCCACGCTCGAACCCACTTAGCCAAAACCATGGAGCAGGTCTGTGACGATCACGCCCCAGTGATCATCACCCGGCAAAATCAGTGCTCTGTAGTCATGATGTCGCTCGAAGATTACCAAGCCTTGGAAGAAACGGCTTACCTGTTACGCAGTCCTAAGAACGCGAAACGGCTTCTGGAGGCCATTGAGGAGATTGAAGCAGGTGGTGGCTCGGAACAGGCGCTAACTGAGTGAGACTCATTTTCTCAACGCGTGCATGGGAGGATTATTTATATTGGCAGCAAACAGACCGGAAGATACTGAGACGGATCAATACACTGATTAAAGAGATACAACGCACGCCATTTGAAGGCATTGGCAAGCCTGAGCCGCTAAAACACCGATTGTCGAGCTACTAGTCACGCCGCCTCAATGATGAACATCGCATCATTTATAAGGTTGAAGGTCAAGACGTGTTCATCGCCCAATTGCGCTATCACTACTAATTTACAACGCCGCCAACACCTACCACTCGCCAATAATGATGCCGCGCCGCCGGGCATTCGCGGTGCGCTGCACGGCCATCGCCTCAGTGAGCGTCGCCCGCGTGCGGCGGGCGCGGAGCCACGTGAAGAGGCGTTCGTGCAGTGCCGTGCGAACCTCGGCGTAGGCAGCGCCGAGGCCCAAGTCACGCAGCTCGTGGGGATCGGCGCTCAGATCGAACAACTGCGGTCGGAACCCTTCGTAGTAGACATACTTCCAATCCGCCGTCCGCACCATGAAGGCTCGGGCCTCGTAGGGGTTGAGGCCCAACGTCAAGCGCGCCTGACGGAAGGCATAGTCGAGTTCACTAAACGCGGCGTCGCGCCACGCACGGGTCAGCTTGTGACGCCGGAGCAGGGGCAGCAGCGACCTCCCTTCTAATCGATGCGGATGCAAATCCGCCCGCAGGGCGTCGAGGCACGTGGGTAAAATGTCGATCGCCTCCACGAGGCGATCGTCGGTGGTCCCGCGGCTGACATCTGCGGCGGCGTCCGGGTCGACCACGATCAGCGGAATGCGGGCACTCGCCTCGTGAAACAGCTCTTTCTCGCCGAGCCAGTGATCGCCCAAATAATCGCCGTGATCACTGGTCAGCACAATCAGTGTATCTTCTAGACGTCCCGCTTCTTGCAACACCTGCATCAAGCGGCCGAGGTGATCGTCAATCTGCTTGACCAGGGCCATATAGGCCGGAATCACGCAGTCTCGCACCTCCTCGCGCTTAAAACTCTGACCTTCCTCGTGCTGCCGGAAGGCGTTCACCACCGGATGGTTGGACTCGAGTTCGGCCTCGCTGCGGTTGGCCGGTACGACCTGGTCCGGGCCGTACATATCCCGGTACGGATTCGGCGCGATGTAGGGCCAGTGGGGTTTGATGTAACTCAGATGCATACACCAGGGGGCCTCCCCCGCCTCGCGCACAAACTCGATGGCGCGGCGGGTCATGTACGCGGTCTCGGAATCTTCTTCCGCCACCCGCGCCGGCAGGTGGGCGTTTCTCATGAACCAACCGCTCAGCACTTCGCCGTGGGGTCCCTCAACCGAGTTGGCGTAATCGTGCCACGGGTTGTCGCCCTCATAGCCCCGCTCCCGCAAGTAGCGATTATAGGCCAGGTTCGGGTCCACCATTTGATCGGGATGCAAGCCGTCGTCGCGTTCAAACGGCTCAAAACCGCACTGACTCACCAAAACGCCCAGGGGAGAATCCGGCGCAATTTGCAGCCGCTCTAACCCGGCCAGGTCTGCCGCCATATGCGTTTTGCCCACCAGCACGGTTCGGAGTCCCAACCGGCGCAGATAGTCGCCCATGGTCCACTCCCCGACCGCTAACGGCACGTTATTCCACGTCGCGCCGTGCGTGAAGACATAACGTCCCGTGTAGAACGACATGCGCGACGGCCCACAGACCGGGGATTGGCAATAGGTGCGGGTAAAATTGACGCCCCGGGCAGCCAGAGCGTCGATATTCGGCGTCTCCAACGTCGGGTGGCCGTTACAGCTCAGATAATCAGCGCGCAACTGGTCGCACATGATAAAGAGAATATGACGCACGGTGCCCATGGCATCAAGTCCTTTTAGAGTTCATCAGAGTCGATCCGAAGACGATGCGTCTTCAGGCTGTTTGCAATGCCGCCTGGGCTTCCACCAGAGCAGGCGCTTGCGCGTAAACCGGCATCTGTTTGGCGCGCTCGACAAGCTCCTGGCAGAGTTGCTGTTGCAGGTCGGACTTCCCGGTCTGCGCATAGACCCATGCCTGGGCGGCCAGAGATTGAAAATGATTGGGATTGCGTTCCAGACGCCGTTGCGCCAAGGCGCTTACCGCGTCGACTTGCCCTAGACGGCGTTGTAACACCATCAACACATCTTGAAAAATATCTTTTTGCTCACGGCTGCCGCCGCCCATGTCGTGAAGGCGCTCTACCGATGGCGCCATCAGCCCCACCGCGGTGTCGATGTCACCGCGAATCAGGGCCATTTCGCCCTCGAGCAAATCGGCTCCCAAGGTGGACCAGTGACCGCTCGCCTTGCCCGCCGGCAAGCCGCGCAGCCGCGTCAATTGCTGCTGTGCTTTGTCGGTTTCGCCAGCCCGTGCAAAGGTCAGGCCAATCCAGTGGTGCATCCAGAGGGTCAAGTCGTCGGCGATCGCCAGCGCCTTTTCACCGTCCGCAGCCAACTGCTTCCACACCAACGGCTCTACGGGCTCACCGCGCACGATCTCGCAGCGCCACTGCAGTTCAATAAGCTCGAATAGAGGCAACGGCGGCCCGCTCGAACGCCAGTAGTCCTGGGTGATACGCGTGTCGCCCAAAATGGCCTGCGCCTCGGCCAAATGCCAGAGGTTGTGCGGCACGCGTTCGAGCGAATTGGCGCGCTCAAAAGTCGCGACGGCCTTGGTGTAATCGCCGCGCGATTGGTAATTGTGGCCCACCGCGTGATAGGTGTAGAGATTGCCGGGGTCGGCGTCGAGGGACTGCAACCCCAGGTCGAGCCCACGATCCCGGTCGGTATTCGATTGCTCTAAGAAAAACGCCGCCATGGTGAGAAATTGCGGATCGTTTGGACTGGCCGCCAGGCAGCGGCTCGCCTGCGCTAGCCCCCCTTGGTAATCGCCGCGGGCAATAAAGTTAAAGGACAGCACGCGCATGCCCATGCGGTCGTTGGGGTATTGCTCAGCCAGCGTTTCTAAGTGGTGCATGGTGGCCGCGTGGTCGTGCGATTTCATCGCATCCACAATTTGCAAATGCAGGCGCTCGCGCTCTTCCTGCACCTCATCCGCCAGGGCCATGGCCTTTTGATGGGCGTCCAAGGCCACCTCAACTTTGCCCATACGCCAGGCGACATAGGCCCGCGTGCAATGGCCTAGGGCAAATTGCGGATCGATTTCCACGGCGCGATCGAGTGCCTCGACCGCGCCACCGCGCCACCGCAGCCAGTGGCTGACACCCTGTTCATAGGCTTCCAAGGCCTCCGACGATGTCGTAGAGACCGCGTATCCAACGTTGTCCATATAAGTCATAGTTTCCCTCCTGGGCTCGCCTCAGGCTTCTGATCACACCACCAAGATCAGGTGACGGAGAAACGCGTATCGGGTCATTCTAGCAGCGAAGTGGTTAGTCCGTCTATAGACTTTCAGTTGACACCACCACGTCCCACCGCCGTGCCGGCAACTGCGCGACCGCTTCCCGACCTGAGTTCGCTTCCCCTCCCACGACCGTGGCTGACTCGTTCGCAAGCATCCGTTTGAAGCCTTCGCGTACGATGGGATGGTCGTCAATGATGACAATGGTAATCGAATTTATTGTAAGCATACGATTCGTTTTCTGTTTAGACCCGTCGCCACCGTCGTCCGGCAACCGCGGAATAGTTATCGGGTGGGCAGCGTCAGATAGACAAATAGCTTGCAGCCCGTGCCCTCCTCGCCCAAAATGGCATGTAAATGGCGCCCTAGTCGGACGCCTCATGATTGTAGAGGCTGTCAGACAACCTCTTAGATTAGATTGTTTCATAGTTTCGAAGGGCGGGAGAGAGCCGATGCCATCGAACGGACCCCAAAGCGATATCGACATTGCCCGAGCTGCCGACATGCAACCGATCGCCGAGATTGGCGCCAAGCTGGGCATCAGCCGTGAGGCCCTGCTGCCCTATGGCCACACCAAGGCCAAGGTCAGCTATGAGTTTATTGAGACCTTAGCAGGGCGACCTAACGGCAAGCTGATTTTGGTGACCGCGATCACCCCCACCCCGGCCGGCGAAGGCAAGACCACTACCACGGTGGGACTTGGAGACGGACTCAACCGCATCGGCAAAAACGCCGCGATCTGCCTGCGCGAGCCTTCTCTCGGCCCCTGCTTTGGTATGAAAGGCGGCGCCGCTGGCGGTGGTTATGCCCAAGTCGTACCTATGGAAGACATCAATTTGCACTTTACCGGCGACTTCCATGCCGTCGGCTCAGCCAACAACCTACTCTCGGCGTTGTTGGACAACCACATTCACTGGGGCAACGACCTCGGTATCGACGCCCGGCGGATCGAGTGGCGGCGAGTGGTGGACATGAACGACCGCGCCTTGCGCGATATTGTCGTCTCGCTCGGTGGCACGGGTAACGGCTATCCCCGAGAGGATGGCTTCGACATCACCGTAGCCTCGGAAATCATGGCGATCTTTTGCCTGGCCAACAACTTGGACGATTTGCAACACCGGCTCGGCAACATGGTCGTCGGCCAGACCCGCCGGCGCCAACCCGTGACGGCTAAGGACTTGAGTGCGGATGGCGCCATGACGGTGTTGCTCAAAGATGCCTTCATGCCCAACTTGGTGCAGACCTTGGAGAACAACCCGGCGTTTATCCACGGCGGCCCGTTCGCCAACATCGCCCACGGCTGCAATTCTGTGATCGCCACCCAAACCGCGCTCAAACTAGCGGATTATGTGGTGACTGAAGCGGGCTTTGGCGCCGACCTCGGGGCCGAGAAATTCTTTAACATCAAATGCCGTAAGGCCGGGCTCCAACCCAGTGCGGCGGTCGTCGTGGCCACCGTGCGGGCCCTTAAAATGCACGGCGGTGCGGGCAGAGACGATCTGGGCGTGGAAAACGTTGAGGCGGTCGGCCGGGGCTGCGTCAACCTGGAGCGCCATTTGCGCAACCTCAAAGCGTTTGGCGTGCCGCCGGTGGTGGCTATCAACCAGTTTACCTCCGACACCGACGCCGAACTCCAGGCCATCCAGGTGACCGCGGAAAAATACGGCGCCAAAGCCATCGTCTGCTCACACTGGTCAAACGGCAGTGCGGGCACGGAGCAACTGGCCCAGCAGGTCGTCGAGATGATCGATCGAGGGGGCGCCGCCTTCCAACCGCTCTACCCCGACGACATGCCGCTTTGGGACAAGATCCAAACCGTCGCCACGCAGATCTATGACGCGGCCGGTATCAGTGTCGACGCCAGTGTGCGCCGACGGTTAGACGCTCTACAAAAAACCTATGGCCACTTCCCCGTCTGCATGGCCAAGACCCAATACAGCTTCTCCACCGACCCCAACGCCAAAGGCGCGCCCTCGGGCCATACGATACCGATCCGCGAGGTGCGGCTATCGGCCGGGGCAGAGTTCGTGGTGGCGATTTGCGGCGACATCATGACCATGCCCGGTTTGCCGCGAGTGCCGGCGGCGAATCATATCGGCTTGAACGCGGCCGGCGACATCGAGGGTCTGTTTTGAACCGCCAGTACCAGCGGCTCGACCGGGACGGATGCCACTCAAAGCGCCATGGACATCTCCCAGCTGCTCAGACCCAGAGAGAGCCCCGGCGCGACTAGCTGCTAGGGGATCGCCTCTCCAAGGTTCAATCTTGACTGCCTGATGAACTCGCTGATTGAAGTTTTCAGATGTGACCCCGAAGACGGGCCCTTAGCAAGTTCAAGCCCTGATTTATGACACAGGAGGACCACGAGAATGGCCGCCCCCCTCTTTCACATGCTCGCTGCCGCCCCCACACCAGTCGCCCCGTTTAGTCATGCCGTGGAAGTCGACGGGTGGGTCTTCTTGACCGGGCAAATGCCAACCGACCCCGACGACGACACTCGCCCTCTGCCAGAGGGCATCGAGGCCCAAACGCGACGCGTCATGGAGAACCTGCAGATCGTGCTCGAAGCGATTGGGCTCGGGTTCGAGCACGTCGTGGTGGTCCGCGCCTTTCTGACACATTTCCAGGAAGATTACGAGACGATGAACCGCACCTATGCCTCGTACTTTCCCGCGGACCGCCGGCCCGCGAGAACCTGTATTGGCGTCACCGGCCTGGCCCGCGATGCGCGTGTCGAAATCGATATGATGGCGCGGCGGCCGTGATCGTGAGGGATGCGTCCGGCAAGCGGCAGGCCCCGTGAGTGCCATTGAGACCATAGAGAAATGTCTTTGACGTGCGCGGTCATTCGCAGGATAATGGCTGGCGCATGGCGACATTTCAGGAAAGCGAGCGACGACGCGACGACTCTATCACAAGTAAAAGCATGAGATGCCATGGCGATATCTGCAAATCCGCCCGCCCAAATTGAGGCACGCGAACGCTGGCTGATTACGGCTCTGTTGGGCCTGGGACTGATCACCTTTGCCGTAGATGCGTCCAACACCACGTTAATTCTCCCCCAGATTATGATTGACATGCGCGTGGAGATCTACCAGCTCCACTGGGTCATTACGGCCTCAGGCATTGCGCGTACCGTCACCATTGCCGCCACCGGGTGGCTCATCGGTCGATTTGGCCCGCGCAACCTGTATCTCTTGTCGATCGGCGCCATGGCGATTGGCTCCCTGGGAAGTCTCTTTGCCTGGAACTGGGCCTCCCTCATCTTCTTCCGCATGTTATCCGGGGCTGGAGGAGGGATGATCCCCCAGCTGTCTCAGGCTATTTTCTACCAGATTTTCCCCCCTCACCAGCGCGGCATGGCCCTTGGATTTTCGCTGATGGGTTGGTCCATTGGCCCAGCCTTTGGTCCATTCATGGGGGGAAATCTACTGGAGTTCGCCTCTTGGCGGGTGATCTATGTCATTAGTCTGCTGATGAGTGGCGCAGGGACATTGATGGCCTGGTGGTGGCTCCCGAGTTTGCCCCGTCCGGCCCGTCGTCGCATGGACTATTACGGTTCCTTCACAGTGACCATCGCCATCTCCGCTCTCCTCATCGCCCTGACCCAGGGAAATCGCGAAGGCTGGGATTCTCAGTACGTCTTGACGTTGATGGCCATTGGCATTGTGGCGTTGATCGCATTTATTGTGATCGAACTGTGTCATCCCGAACCGCTGGTGGAATTGCGTCTGTTTGGTACCGTGCCCTTTGTGATGGCCATGTTGGTGCTCGCCTTAACGACCATGACCTTTCGGGGCACCACCCCGATGATCTCCATCATGATGCAGCGGCTCTTAGGTTTTGAGCCACTGCAGGTGGCCTGGGTGCAGATGCTCCCCAATCTGGTTTATGGGGCAGCCGTGCTCATGGTGGGGCGCTTCTCGGATCGCGTGCCGACCTATGTGCTGGTAATCACCGGGATCCTGATCTATGCCGGGGCTTTTTGGGGGTATTCGGGCGTTAGCGAAGTCACCACCATGGGGGCGATCATCACGTTTTTGATCCTTCGCTTTCTTGCTGAAGCCTGTATTGTCTCCCCCAATAACCTTGCGACCCTACAGGCCCTACCCGAAAGCCAGGTCTATATGGCCACCGCGCTCTCCGGCTTGCTACGGAGCATCTCCAACACGGTGGGGACAGCCGTTGCCGCCGTGATGTGGGACCAGCGTTATACCCATTATCTGGCCCAGTACGCCGAGGATACACCGCTAGATGCCAGCGGCTTTGAGACCGCGATGGAGCGCGTGCAGCAGACCTTACAGTGGTCTGGGGAGATCGCCTCGCAGATCCCCACGCAGACTCTGGCAGTACTGCAAAACCGTCTTTTCGCAGAAGCCAGCACCGCCGCATGGCAGGATTACTTAATGTTTAATGCCGTCATTGCCCTTGTCTGTATCATCCCGGCCTTGCCCTGCTGGCGGCGTGCAAAATTTGAGGAGGAGCTGCCAACCCTTCAGCCAGAGGTGGGTGCCACCTCTGGCTCTATTAAGAAGCCGTAACTCAGGACACGGGGGCGCGATCGCGCCCCCGTACCGGATGCCACCTCACATGCCAGATCGATTACACCGCCTCGAAACGATATCGCTGGATGGTTTCAGTGTTGACGCCTTCAAACCGGATCAACTTGGTGGACGACTCCCGCCGGGGCGAGTGCAGGTCGCCTTCGTTGTAGACATACGCATCGCCTGGGTTCAAGGTGTAGATTTTGGCACTCCGCACCTTGCCGACCTTGCCCTCACCCGCCGGTTCAACCATTTCCCAGTCCGTCATTTCCGTCACGCCTTCCGCCTGGCCGTAGATGGCCCAGGTGGAGCCATGATCGTGCGGTGGGCTCTGTTTGGCGCCATGATTGACATGGGCCAGAATGCAGAAGCCGAGTTCAGGATCTTCATAGATAATCTTGCGCTCGGGCCCATCATCGCCCAGATGGGTGGCAACAAAGGTCTCGTCGTGTAGCACCTCTCGTAAGACGTCACACACTTTCTCACGTCCCGCAGGACCCGGCTCGGCTTTGAGAAGGCGGTGGCATTCGGCAGAAAATGATTCAATCGTATGGGTCATCATTATTTCTCCTGTTCAAGTCTTGAGCACGTTGAGCGCTTTTGGCACATGGCCGCGAGATGCGCGTCAGCTAGGAGTCATTTTACGCGCTTCGCACCAGCAGTTCAATCCCCCTCATCTCGCTGGCGCAACAGCGGCAAGGTCGCATTGATGACCCCGGAGGCGAGACCCAGATTATTGATCAACAGCGAGCCCGCCACGCCAACGTGCCAGACGTAGACGGCGCCAACCGTAAGCGCGCTGGAGATGATGGTGATCACCACATTATTGCGCATATTGGCTTTGAGACCGGCGGCTAAATCAAAGAGTTGACCCACCTGCTGCAGGTTTTGATCGAGTAAAATGACCTGGGCAGTATCCGTGGCCACGCCAGCTGCACCCCACAGCGAAATCGACACATTGGCTTGTTTCAAAGCAATGGCATCGTTGATCCCGTCGCCGATAAAACAAACCGTTTTGCCATCGCGCTGCAAGTGTTCGATGACTTCCGCTTTGCGCTCTGGCAAGGTTTCCGCGATGTAGTGATCCACGCCCAACGCCTCGGCTAACTTTCGGGTCGGCGCCTCCTGATCCCCTGAGATGACATACACCGACAGATGATGGCGGCGCAATGCCCGTATCATCTGTCGAGCCTCGGGACGCGTGGTGGCATGCAACGCCATCGCGCCACCCAGTTCGCCGTCTACTGCCACGTAAACCCAGGTGTGCCCTTGGGCCTGCCCCACGGCCTGCTGGTCTCGAATGACAGGCGGAATGGCGATCTCTTCCAGCGCCATGTAGCGAGCGCTCCCCACCCGGACCGTGCGGTCGGCGACCCGGACCTTGATGCCATATCCCACCTCATACGCCGCGTCCTCAATCTCCAGCACGGGCAAGCCGCGCCGGCTCGCCTCATGAAGAATGGCACGCGCAATCGGGTGCGTTTGCCGGTACTCCGCCGCTGCCGCATACGTGAGGAGTTGATCTTCGGTGATGCCGCCACAGGTGGTGATCTCGCCCACATGGGGTTGCGCCAGAGTCAGGGTGCCGGTTTTGTCGAAGACGACCGTGTCGACCTGTTGCAAAATCTCCAGGGCCCGCCCATCTTTAATGAGTAGGCCCTGGCGAGACGCCAGGCGCAGAAAATTCAAAGCGCTCGTCGGCGCGGTGAGGCGCAGGTCGTAGCCAAAACTGGCTGCGAGCAGGCTGACCGCACTGACCGGCCCGAGCACCGGCAGGGTCAAAGCGCTGAGCGCCAACACGTACGGCGCGGACTGATCCCCAATGGCCTGGGCCCGAAGCTGCACGGCCGAGCTAAAATCGGCGGTGTGGCTCAAGACCTCGCCAATCTGGGCGGCAACCGTCTCCTGCCCCGCCTTTTCAACCTTGAGGCCGATCTTGCCCGCGAGCATCACAGTGGCGGCGTACACTTCGTCTCCCGGTCCTTTTTCCACCGGTTGGTCCTCACCGGTGAGGACGTGCTGATCGATACTGGCCAGGCCAAAGACAATCGTCCCATCCACCGGTACAGTTTCCCCGGCTTGGGTGATGACCACATCCCCCAAATGCAGCGTCTCAAAGGGGATTTCAAGTTCCATATGGGCTCGCTGCACCCAAATCGTGCGAGGTTGCTCGCCCAAAATATTGAGCAGACTTTGCTTCGACGTGCGCTCCGTGCGCAGCAACAATTTTTGCCCCAGCAGACGCAGCCCCACAGACATCGCGCTAGCCGCAAAACGCCCGAGGCCCATGGTGCCTACAATCAATAGGCTATAGACCATCGCCATACTGACTTTGCGCTGCTGGTACAACTCGCGATAGGCGTCGCGTAACGTGGGCGCCGCCACGTAAAGCAAACCCGGCACGCTCAGAAACTGCAACGGCGGCGCGACCAGGCCAGCGACCGCCAGTCCTCCTGACACGGAGCAAATGATCAAATAGCGGTGGATCGTTTGCTCTTCAAGACTGTGCGTCTCCGCATTGGGGTCCGCTGCCGACTCTCGTGCGGCGCGGCGGCGCCACGCCAACCGCTTGCACCATGTCTTGAGATGAGGCCGGCGCGGCCAGCCTGGCGCGCGCCTCGGTGCGGTCCACGCGCCGGGGCCCTGGGGCGCGACGGGGCTCGAGTACAACCAGGGAATTTTCTTTTTCCGTTTTCGTTCGTGGTAGCCATATCCGCTGATGAACAGCGAGTCGCCTAACGCCATGGGCTCTCGTCCTAGCTAGTCGAGGGGGAGAGGGACGCCAGAGCACCTGGCGCCATGGAAACACCGCATAAGCATATCACACTGGCGGGGCGGCGCACGCCAACGACCGCTATTCCATTCCATAATATCATATATTTAAATAACTTATAGATATTAGCAAGTGGCCACGCCCTGATCCCTCGCTTCGCCTACGAGGAGTTGGGCGTTTGACGGACGTCTCGCGGGCGTTTGACTTCTGCGGTGAGGTCTGATATCTAGAGACATCGAAGAGATTCCTAACCGCTAATCTGATGAAGATATGGCACTGTCGTTAGGGTTGTGACAACCCATCGTTTGAGGTTGCTGGTGGCGGCTCCTTTTTCACGCTCGATGCGTGCTCTCCACGCGGATAGTCCCTCTTGGTCACTCTTCGGACTCATAGTGGTGATGCTCTTGATCGTCGTCTGGACGCTGTGGTTTTTTTTGGCGGGCCTCACGCTCCATGAAACCGGACAGCTTTCACGCGTGACTTCAAGTGGCGCGGTGGTCGCGGCGTTTCCCGTAGAAGTCGCCGACCGCATCCGGAGCGGCCAACCCGCCACCTTCCGTTTGCAGGGCATCGAACATGGCCCTTTGCTTCCAGCGATTGTGACAAAAGTGGGCAAGCCACGCGATGCGCAGCACGTTGAGGTGGAGCTGTATCCCAAGTCGAGGCTCGCCTTTACCAGCCTCGCCCTCGCCACCAGCCAACATGGAGATCACACGATCATGGGACAAGCATCGATTGAAATCGCCCGCGTGACACCCGCCACTCTGCTCATGCACACGCTCGCCGCATCCCGCGATTCCAACGCCACCCCCCGCCCGTCCGCGCGCTAGGATGGCCTTCGATCGCGAGCCCTCGCCGCCGCGCTTCTTAGCGCCTGAAGTCGTGCAGACCTCCACCATGGACTGCGGCCCCGCCGCCCTCAAATGCCTTCTTGAGGGATTTGGTATCCCGGCCCATTATGGCCGCCTCCGAGAGGCGTGTCAGACCGACGTCGACGGCACGTCGATCGACGCCATCGAAGATGTCGCTGTGCAGCTGGGGCTCCAAGCCGAGCAGACCATGGTGCCGGTCGATCACATGTTGTTGCCCGAGTCTCACAGCTTGCCGGCCCTGGTGGTGACCCTGCAGCCCAATGGCCTCACCCATTTCGTGGTGGTCTGGAGTTGCCACGGACCACTTGTCCAGGTCATGGATCCGGCCATTGGCCGGCGTTGGCCCTCGCGCAAACGTTTTCTGAACGAAGTCTATCGGCATTCTCTGCCGCTGTCCGCCGCCGTGTGGCGCGACTGGGCCAGCTCAACGGATTTCGCCGCGCCTCTCCATCAGCGCTTGATGCGCCTCGGGATTGCGCCGCGCGAGTGCGACAGATTGATCGACATCGCCCGCGAGGATATCGGATGGCGAGCCTTTGCCGCCTTAGACGCCGCCACTGGCCTGGTCACCGCCGTGGTCGAGGCGGGCGGCCTCAGGCGTGGTGTCGAGGCCGGTGCCCTCGTGCGGCGTTATATCGAGCCCGCCCGCCTCGATGACCCGGACGCCTCTGACGCCATCCCGGATGTCTTCTGGTCCGTGCGGCCCCTGCCAAGGGCGCCCGGTGCGGACGGCGCTACTGAGGGACAACTCATGCTGCGGGGGGCTGTGTTGGTGCGGGTGCGCGGCCGACAACCCGCCTCGCAGCCTCAGTCCAGCCAGCCTCAATCTGATGTCAGCTTCGAGGCTACCAGCCCGCCCACTGCCCCACCCGCCGGCCCAGCAGCTTTTTTAGCGGCAACGGCGACGCAACGTGACGATGGGCCGCCACCGCCGCTCTCCCCCGATCTCGCAGCAGCACTTGAGGAGACGCCGAGTCAGCCCGAGCGTGAAATCTGGCAGGCACTGCGCGCCGACGGACTTCTGACACCCACCGTGCTGATGCTGGCGCTGGCCCTCGCCGCTCTTGGCGTCACCGGCGAAGCGGTCTTGTTCCGGGGTCTCATGGAACTTGGCAAGCACTTGGGTTTCGAGGGGTTACGGTTTCAACTCATCTCGGCCGTATGCCTCTTAATGGCGCTGCTCTTATGGCTCGAACTGCCGCTGGGGGCCGCCGTGTTGCGCCTGGGCCGCCGACTCGAAATGCGTCTGCGGCTAGCGTTTTTAAACAAAATTCCACGCTTGGGAGAGCGCTACTTCCACAGCCGCCTGACCTCCGATATGGCCCAACGCGCCCACGACTTGCGCCAGTTCCGCACCATCCCCATCCTCGGCAGCCGCGTGTTGCGTACGGCATGTCAGCTGCTTCTGACCACCGCAGGCATCATCTGGCTCGCGCCCGGCAACGCCCCGATCGCGGTGTTAGCGTTGCTCTGGGCCATTGGGTTATCCATTCTCGTCCATCCGGTGCTCGCCGAGCGCGACATGCGCGTCCGCACCCACATCGGCGCGCTCAGCCGCTTTTACCTGGATGCCTGCCTGGGACTGGCCCCCGTGCGAACGCACGGAGCCGAACGCGCCTTGCGCCGCGAACATGAAAACCTACTGGTCGAATGGGCACGCGCCAGCCTTGCCGTTTCCCACTTGGGCGTGGCCACGCAATCGGTGAGCGCCCTCATCAGTACCGGTTTTGCCGTCTGGATGGTCCTCAACCATCTCAGCCACAACGGCGTGAGCCCCCTCCTCCTCCTCTATTGGGCTCTCAGTCTTCCCGTCCTCGGTCAGCAGTTGGTGCAAATCATGCTACTGTATACGAGCCAGCGCAACAATACCTTGCGGCTCTTAGAACCTCTTGGCGCGCCGGACGAAGAGGAGACGGCGCCGCCCGCCGACCTGGCGCCGGTCGCGACCGGCGTGACGATCGAGATGCAGGATGTCGATGTCCAGGCCAGCGGACATACCCTTTTACGCCAGATCAACCTCACGATAGCCGCTGGCGAACACCTCGCCATTGTCGGGCCGTCGGGGGCCGGCAAATCGAGTCTGGTGGGACTGTTGCTCGGCTGGTCACAACCTTCTGCCGGTCGGCTGCAGGTTGACGGCCACCCCTTGCAAGGCCCACAATTGTACGCCTTGCGCCGGGCCACGGCCTGGGTCGAGCCAGCGGTGCAACTTTGGAATCGCTCCTTGTTGGACAATTTGCGCTATGGCGCGCCGCAGAACGCGCCGGGCCTGGACTTGAGCCTGGCACTAGAAGAAGCTGACCTGCTCGACATTTTAGAGCGCCTTCCCGACGGACTGCAAACGCGCTTGGGCGAAGGCGGCGGTCTCGTGTCCGGAGGTGAAGGGCAGCGAGTGCGCTTTGGCCGTGCCTTCTTGCGGCCCGGTATTCGCCTCGTCATCCTCGATGAGCCCTTCCGGGGCCTCGATCGCGACAAGCGGCGAGCCCTACTCGCGGTGGCACGGCGCTACTGGCGTCATGCCACGTTAATTTGCATTACTCATGACGTGGGTGAGACGCAGGGTTTTGAACGGGTGGCGGTCATCGAAGACGGGCGCATTCGAGAAGACGGCGCACCCGCCATCCTCAGGCAACATCCGGAGTCGCGCTACCGCGCCTTACTAGAGGCGGAACAAGCCGTCCGCAGCGGCATGTGGCAAGGCACTCATTGGCGTCGGCTCTGGATCGAGGCTGGCCAGCTCCACGAGCGATAACGCCTTGAACACGCTCCTGACGCGGCCGGACAATAGCTCTACGGGCGTTGTGCGGGCGTTGTGCGGGCGCTATAATGCTACGCTTCAGTAAACAGTAATGCCGCTTGGCAATGGCGATGGATTTAAGCTTAGCCGACGTCCTTAAGTGAATCTATTTATGCGTCTAAAGGCTCCGGCGTGGTGCAAGAGACAGAAGTGTCCCAACCCTGGCATTCCTTAGCCTGGCCAACATCGAGGCTAGGCGAGGCGATCGAAGAGATTGCCCGCCGGGAGAAATTGCTCGCCCAGTCGCCAGTCCACCCTCTAAATCCGCCGTCTGATCTGCAGGGTGCGGATACAGATAGACTGGGGCAGTGGCTCGATGACGTGACTGTCGTGTGGGGCCTGGAGGTCGAACCGGTGCAGGCCTCTTATGCCGAAGCTGCGACGTTCATTCGAGGTGCCGGCCCCGCCCTGTTCCGTCTACCAGACGTGTTGAATCCAAGCGAGCCCCGCTTTCTCCTTCTGTTAAAAAGCGGTCGATGGCGCAGCGTCCTGCTCGACCCCAATTTAACCGTGCGTCGGATATCGCCGCAGCGGTTGCAGGATGCCTTGTGCGCTGAACTCGAGGCGCCGCACCTGACCTCCGTTGATGAATTTTGCGCCCAACTCGGGGCGTCGCCTCGCCGTCGGGCTCGAGCGCGACAGGCGATCTTAACGGCGCAACTGAGCGCACAAACCATTGGCCACTGTTGGTTGGTGCGCTTGGCGCCAAATGCGCCGCTATGGCGCCAAGCGCGGGACGCTTTTTTACCGCATACGGCAATCACGCTGGTGAGTGGCTATCTCGGCCAACTGAGCGCGGTGGTGGCCGCCTGGTCGCTCATCGGACACAGTGTGTTAGCGGGTCAATTCGATCGTGTATGGCTTCTGGGTTGGACGTTGATGCTCCTCACCGCGATTGCCTTTCAAGGATTGGCCATCGTGGCTCAGGGCCGTTTGGCGGTAGGGGCGGGCAGCCTCATCAAAATCCGCCTGCTCTTTGGGGCGTTGCGCCTGCAGCCGGAGGAGGTCCGCCATCAAGGGGCGGGACAGTTTCTCGGGCGGGTGTCGGAGTCCGAGGCGGTGGAACTCCTCGCCCTTAGCGGTGGCATGACGCTCGTGCTCTCAGTCATGCAACTCGCCATGGCCACAGGCCTTCTCGCGATAGGGGCGGGCGGCTGGCCCCACGCCATGCTGCTCGTCGTGTGGATGGCGGTGCCCCTAGGAACCGCCTGGCGCTACGCCCTGCGAAGTGATGTCTGGGCCGATGCGCACCGTGAGATGACCAATGATTTGGTGGAACGCATGGTCGGTCACCGCACCCGCCTGGTCCAAGAAGATCGCGCCTCGTGGCACGATGACGAAGACCAGCTTCTCGATCGGTACTGGCAGCGCTCGCAAGCCCTGGATCGTCTCCTGCCAATCCTGCATGGTTTGACCCCTCGGGGTTGGATGCTGTTAGGGTTGCTCGGCATGGTTGCAGTCCTTCTCATGGCCCCGCACTCGCCGGCCCAAATCGCCATTAGCTTAGGCGGGTTCCTGCTTGCGCTGCAAGCGTTGATGCAACTGGCGATCGGTTTACAAAGCCTTGCCGGAGCCACCACGGCTTGGCGCCAAATCGGTCCCCTGTTCCGGGCCGCAGGTCAGACGCGAGACCTGCCGTCCAATCGTCCCCCAGCGTCTCGCCCGAACACGGCCCGCGGGGGTTTAGAAGCTGAGGCCACCGAGGTGCCCGTGCTGATCGCGCGCGATGTCTCGTTTCGTTATCGCCAGTCGGGGCCACAGACTCTGCGGGGTTGTAGCCTGGCCATTGGGCCGGCGGACCGTCTCCTACTCGAAGGACCGTCCGGGGGGGGAAAATCGACCTTGGCAGGTCTGCTCGCCGGGCAGCGCTCGCCTGAGTCCGGCCTCCTGTTATTAAGGGGCTATGACCGGACCAGCCTCGGGGCTGACGCGTGGCGCCGCCGGGTGGTGATGGCGCCTCAGTTTCACGAAAACCACGTGATCACCAACACCTTGGCGTTCAATCTCCTGATGGGTCGGCGCTGGCCGCCACGGCCTGAGGATCTGGCGGACGCCGAGGCGGTCTGCCGAGAATTGGGACTCGACGATGTGCTGGAGCGCATGCCAGCGGGCCTACAGCAAATGGTCGGCGAGAGCGGTTGGCAACTGTCGCATGGCGAGCGCAGCCGGTTGTACATCGCCCGCGCGCTCCTTCAAGAAGCAGATGTGCTGATCTTCGATGAGAGTTTTGGCGCCCTCGATCCGGAAAATCTCCAGCGCGCCTTGCGCTGCGTGCTGAGACGGGCGCCCGCCCTCGTGGTTATCGCGCATCCTTAAACCGTGACCGTTTGGTAAAAAACGCCGTGTCGTAGGCGGCTAACCATGAACACGGTCAAGCGAGAAAGTAGCGGTTGTGCCTGCATATAGAGGTCTTACTGGAAATCTCGATGAGTTATTGCGACTCTTGTCGTGGGCCGGCTGGCTCCTCTTCAGCGCCTACGCCATCTACAGCTTCATCATGGCTTTGCGCCGCTATGGGCTGCGCTTGGCCGTGCTGCAGCTCTTCTCTTTCCGCGTCCTCATCCCGTTGCTTGTGGTCGTCGGGATCAGTCTGCTGAGTGCCGCCTTGATTTTTGTGCCGCCGGAGCAAGCGGCGGTGATTGTCTCGCTGGTGTCGCCAACCGGCGTGCGGCCGCAACCCATGCGAGCCGGCTTGCACTGGATTGTTCCGTTTCTAGAACATGAAGCGCGCTATCCGATCTACTGGCAGACGTACACCATGTCACACCTCCCGACCGAGGGCGCGGTCTTAGGGGATGACTCGATCCGGGCCCGCACCAGCGATGGGCAAGAAGTGCTGCTCTCCACCTCGGTGATCTTTCGCCTTGACTTCGAGCAGTTGGTATCGATCCATATCGACTGGCAGAATCGCTACATTGACGATCTCGTGCGCCCTGTGATCCGCGGTGTCGTGCGGTCTCAAGTGTCACAGTTTACGGTACGGGAGGTCAATAGCAACGAACGCCAAGACTTGGAGATCGCTCTGGCGCGGCTGTTGCGCGTCCAGTTTATCGACAAGGGGTTGATCATGGATCAATTTCTGCTGCGCGACATCGATTTTGCCCAAGAATATGCCGCCGCGATTGAACAAAAACAAGTCGCGCTTGAGGGCGAACAGCAAAAAATCCATGAAGCCCAACAAGTCCGCAACCTGGCCCAAGGGCAGGCCGACGCCGTTCGCATCCAGGCCGAGGCGCAGGCCAAAGCCGTCGAGCTGGTGGCCGATGCATTGAAGCTCAATCCGGACGTTCTCACCTATCGCTACATTGATAAATTGTCACCCAATATTCGCGTCATGTTAGTGCCCAGCGGCACGCCGTTGATCCTACCGGCGCCAGATCTTAATCATTTGCCCGCTGGCTCGAAGGGTGAGAACGTAGAGCCGATGCTACCCACCCTAGTGCCTCAGGTTCCCCCCCCAACGAACGACCCATAGCAAGATTTGTCGGGGTGGGAAGCACAGCATCGCGAGTCCGTTTCTGCTATACTGGAGCGAGAAATAGCAAAGGAGGAAGTCGGGTTGGGGGTCGCCTTTAGAGCAATGACTCGCGAGTGACGTCCTTCATACAAGGAGAGTGACAATGACGCTTCTGCCGTTCATATTTTTTGTGGCCGGTGTGGGCACCGTGTCGATCATGTTAGATCGTCGGTTTCGAGCCCACAAGCAAGTGGAGCTGGCACCGGAGGAAGAGGCCGGCAAACCTGCCGACACCAAGGGATCGAACGATCTCAGCCAGCTCTGGGCAACCTCGAAGAACTGGTACAGCTCGCTCATGGACAAGCAGCCGGAAGACTTTCCACCACGCTTCCGGGAATGGGCGGTGCAAGCAAGCGATGATCCTGCGGTTAAGAATTGGCTCAAGGCGCTTTCTGACGAAGGGTTGAAGGCCTATGCAAAGCATCTGAGTCGATTTTGTACAGATATGGGATTCGAGCTGGAATGGTTGGTGGAGGAACAGCTCGAGAAGCGCGACATGCACCTGGCCCAAACGGCCAAGCGGATCGTGTTGCTCTATTGCCAAGCCTGCCAGCAGGCATCCACTTGCCAAGAGGATCTTGAGGTTCACAAACAGCTCCTGTCTCTTGAACAAAAGCCGGGCGGACGGAGGAATCGAACGTTTGGCGAAAAGCTGCTCGCCAAACTGGTCGAGGCCAACTTGGCAACGACGTCGACGGCAGAATTCATCGGCGCCTCCGCCACCGAGCGGCAGCAGATCATCGCCGCGGCCATCAACGAGGCGTCGAGCAAAGATCAGGGCGCCTTCAGCCGGCTGGTCAGAGAGGTCCTGTATCCTACCCATGACGCCGCAGGGCCTAACGGTGCCAAGACATCTGCGGGTGGCACCTCAGCGAACACGACTTCCGGTGCTGAGGCAACCGGATCGGGGTAAGGCCCAAGAACGTCACGCAGGCCTATCACTCGTCGCGGAAGGAAGACGATGTTTCGCACTATTTTTTGGCGCTTAGTCATCCTTGCCGTAGGCGTTATCGCCGTTCTGATAGTGGGGCGCTATTGGGCGATCCGGGCGATTCAGTGTGCCCCCGACTGTACGGGCTCGAATTTGCGAAATCGCACTTTGGTACGCCTCGATCTCCGCCGTGTCATCTTTATTGAAGCGGACCTGCGAGAGGCGAATTTGAGTAGCAGCAACCTCAAAGGTGCAGACCTATCCGGGGCCAATCTCCAACAGGCCAATCTGAAAAACGCCGATTTGACCTATGCCAAGTTGCTCGGGGCCGACCTGAGTGGAGCGCACCTCGTGGGTGCCACGCTCAGCGGCGTTGACCTCCGCGGGGCGACCCTCACTGAAGTCGACCTCACACGGGTAGACTTGACGGAAGTGAGACTCTCCGGGGTCAACTTGGGCAAAGCCATTTTGGTCGAAGCCAATTTACAAGATGTGAACCTCGAAGGGGTGGAGTTTGTCGCAGCGGATCTCACGGGAGCCAATTTAAATCGAGCGCGCCTAAACGGGGCAAGCCTGAGCAGGGCCGATTTGAGCGGGGCCAGTCTGATCCGAGCCGATCTATCGGGGGCTTGGCTCAATCTGAGCAAACTCACCGGGGCCAACTTCACCCAAGCCTCTTTAGCTGGCGCCAGTATGCTCGGCGCCTCCGCCTCAGCGGCGATCATGTACCAGAGCAATTTGGTCGGCGCGCTTCTCGTCGGCACCCGCATGCACGGCGTGGATCTGAGGTCTGCAAACCTGGAGAGCGCACGCGTCACCGTTGCAGAACTCGAGGACCGCGACTTCATGGCTGATCCCATCTTGATTCAGCTCAACGCAGTCGAATCGAATGCGCTGAGGCAAAATGCTGATTTTGATGGCATTCGTGACGACAAAGCCACGGCGTGGCCGGAGGTACTCAAGAGTAGTCGCTCGTCGCCCAATTAACGATCATTCAGGGAACGTCATGCCCATGTGCCGTCTCAGCCAAGCCCTTGCCGTTGTGGCGCTCCTTAGCGTCGTGGCCGGATGCAACTCGTCCACCTTACCCACAGATTGTCCACCCACCTGCGCTGGGGCGAATTTGCGTGGCAGAGATTTAGAGGGCTACGATTTCGAACGAGCGAATTTCAACCGCGCCAAATTCGAAAAAGCGAGGCTCAACCGCGCCAATCTAGCCGGCGCAGACCTCTCCGGTGCAGACCTCTCTGGCGCCGGCTTGATCGGAACCAACCTTAGCGGCGCCACCCTCATTGGCGCCCGGCTTCGCGACGCCAACCTCGTGGGCGCCAATCTGGCCGGCGCCAATCTAACGGGCGCCGATCTGACCCAAGCCCGGTTGACCCGCGTCAATCTAGTCGATACCAATCTAACGGCGGTAACGATGACGCGAGTTCGGCTGATTGGCGCCGAACTCTGGGGGGTCGACCTCAGTGGTGCCAATTTGGTAGGCGCCAATCTGGCCGGCGCCAATCTGGTCGGCGCCAATCTCTCGGGTGCGGATTTAAGTAACGGCGGGGATGACCGTCAGCCCGGTGCAAACTTGAGCGGCGCCAATCTGCGCTCTATCAATTTGACCGGCGCGTCGTTAAAAGGCGCGCGGCTGCGAGGCTCTAATTTGGTCCGGGCCAAATTGATTGAAGCCCAAATGCACGCAAGCTTGTCGGGAGCCAACCTCACCAAAGCTGACTTATCCGGGGCGGATATGAACCTGGCAGTGCTCAGCGGCGCCATTTTGGATCAGGCTTTACTAGGGACTGCGGAGATGACGAACGCGTCCTTGAATGGCGCCTCTCTGTTCGGAGCTCGGCTCAGCAATGCACACCTTAAAGACAACGTCATTGACGACACAAAGGCCCGCTTCCAAGTCACCCAACAGTCGTTAGACAACTTGAAAGCAACCGGGCTGCCACGTGCGATTCTGGAACAGTTAAGTCGTATCGAAGGGCAGGAATTTATGGGCGAGAAAAAATTCTTGCTTACCCTTGAATCAAAACTTGGCAAGGCCTCAGCGGTGAGACACCAAGACGAAATTCTGAACCAGGTTGTCATCGTCACCCAGATTAATCTGCACGGGGCACAATGCAATACAAACACGCTATGGCCCGCTGATTTTGAACTGCCCAAGACGATGAACTGCTCAAGACGGTAAGTCTAAAGGATTTGGTCAATTAGACGGCCAGCGCCGGAACCGCGACAAAATCGGTTTGGTCAGCCTGCGCTTGCATGGCTTGCGCCTTGGTCAGCTCAGTAGATAAGCCCTCCAACAATGCCTCTGCGTTGGCGAATCCATAGCGTCTGCCGGTCGCCGGCTCTTCAAGCGCATACCGGTCGACCACTGAGATCCTCAGCAAGCCTTGCTCTTGCCAGGTCCGCACGATGTAAACACGCGTCGAACCCGGTTTGAGATCTCGCTTGAGGTGATCACTAGGCTTGAGCAACCAAGACTGATTTTGTTTGGCTCTATAGTGCGCAAACCCCTGAACCCCAAAAAAAGCGGCCCCAAAAGCCAAAGCAATATTGCACAAAATAAACATGCGAAATCCACCATTTTACTAAACGCCTGGACACATTTTCCATGATGGAGCAGCAGCACCGTATCCAAACGCTCAAATTGAGAGAATCATCATCGATCATTATGACTGTTAATGCTAACATCCAAACGTCCAAAAAACGCCTCAGAGACACAGGCTTGGCTTTGCAAACGCCAGCAAATACGCCATCGGTGCCTCGGTCTCAGGGGGGCAGTCACGGTAACACCCCAAACGTCAATAGGTCCAGACTGACCCTACCTGACCAGTTCAAAGCGTTCAAGATAATTATAGAAATAATGCAAGGCAGATTCACCTAGGTCAGGCGCAAAAGGCGTGCGAACACGTTTTGGATTCCTGACGCTCGTATTCGGTACCACCGTCAGGGGTAAGACCACGGCGTCATCCATCAAGCGTTGTTGAGCCTGGTGATAGAGCGCACCACGATCGTCGCGATTCGTGGTGCGCGACGCGGTGTCCAAGAGATCATCAATACCACGATAGTGGGCAAAATTCGTGCCTTGGCCGCTCGAAGCGGGACCGGGAATTTGAGAGGAGTGGTAAAACAAACCGAGCATCACATCACCATGCGTGATGCGGGCGGCGCCATATAACACGATCCCATTCACATTCGCTCGAATACGCTCATGATAGATCGCGTGGCCCGCTTTCACCAGATGCAAGATGAGGCCCACCGCTTCCAGTTGCTTTTGCACCAGCGCCATAATTTGGGGAAATTCAGAGGCCTCGGAGATCACCTCGGCACCTAGAGTATAGGGGAGACGGAGGTGGCGCGACAACATGGATTTGGCGCCCTCGGGGTCATAGGGAGGTATCTCCACCGACATATGACCCGTGTAGTGCAGCGGCAACGGACTCGTGGCGAGCTTTGACAAAGCCTCTGACCAAATCGCCTCTTGGATGGCCTTGCGGTCAATCGCAGACATCACCGCCCGGCGTATGTCGATCTCATCAAAGGGTTTTTTTGAGGTATTGAGGAAGAGCGTCCACAGTATGCCCGGCCCTCGTTTGTCTAAAACGGCCCCAACTTGCTCCACACTTTCCGTCAGTGCGCGGTTCATGACGTTGGGGACAATGATATCAAAGGCGCCATACTTCAGGCCGAGCAGCCTGGTGGCGTCATCGCGCACGTCAAACCAATGCACCTCGTCAATATTGGGATGCGTGCTCGTCGCTACCTGCTCGTCCTGAAGGGGGTCTATGTAGAATCGGTGGGCTTTGAGAATCATTTTTTCATCCACCAAGCGTTGCTCCAAATAGAAAGGACCAGTGCCCACCGGATTCCACTGAAATCTCTCGCTATACTGTTGCACGGCTTTTTTGCTGACAATATATCCCTGTTGATAGCCCGCGACCCTGAGCAGAAAAAGGGGATCGGGATATTTGAGTCTGATCAACAGGGTGCGGTTATTGATCACGTCGATCGCTCTGATGACATCGAAGTTTCGAGTATACGCCATGTCCTGGGGAGTATGCAGCTGGCGCTCGAAGCTAAATTTCACGTCGTCAGCCGTCATCTCGCCAAATCCGTGATGAAATTGGACCCCCCGGCGCAGCCGAAATATCCAGCTGAGGTCGCCTCCTGCGGGCTCAATCCAACTCTCGGCCAAGTCGGGGTCGACCTCGGACGTAGTCACACGCCCATCGCGAATGGCAAACCGTGTCAAGCCGCGATAGAGCAGCCTCACTATCGCTTGGGATGCAGAGGTGACAGCCTCATGGGGATCGAGCGTATCGGGCTCGTTATACCCCACCCGCAACACGTTGGGGGCCTGCGCGAATGCGGGATACACTGCGGCCAGCACTATCCCTACCACTATTAACACCACCCTGTGCCATGTGTTATGATGCATCGATCAAGATATCCTTATCTCACACAAGGATGCCGTCGCGTCTGACGCAAGGCGCCGACGTTGTGTCGCCTACAGCCATGGGATGATGAACATCATGCGCCGTCTATCTTACGCCCTAGCCCTCCTTGCCGGGGCGCTACTGCTAAATGTCTCTTGTCAAGACAAATCCGGCCCGGTGGCTCCGTTAACGCCGGAGCCACCCCCTACCCATGGGCTTTGTCACTTCGGCTCCCCACCCATTGAGGAGGCGTCAACGTTAGACCCGGGCGCGGTGAGCGGGGAACTCACCGTCTACACCTTTATCCCACCCTATCAGTATGAAACGTATCTCAAAGACTTCAACCACAAATGTCCGAATATCAAGATCGACATCGTCTACGAAACGACCGGCCAACTCGCCCAACGCTTACTCTCGGAGAAACTCGCGCCTCAAGCGGATGTCATTTGGGGTCTTTCCGTCCCCTCCCTCATTTTACTGGAATGGCAGGACTTACTCTATCCCTATCGCCCTGCCGACCTCGAGCAGATCCGGCCCGATTTCCACGATTCCAACAAGCCGCCCTACTGGGTTGGCTTTGACGCCTGGATGGTGGGCATTTGCGTTGACCCGGTGCAGCTGCAACAGCAGGGGCTCCCCTTTCCCATCGCCTGGAGTGATCTTGCCGATCCGATCTATAAAGACCAAATCATTTTGTATGATCCGCTGTTGACCAGCACCGGCTTTATGACGATCACCCACGTGTTGCAGCGTTACGGTGAAATCGATGGCTGGGTATTTCTCGATGCGCTGTATCACAATATTGCCCGATATACGCAGGGCAACGAAACGCCGTGTGCCCTGGTGGCTGACGGCGAAAAGCCTATTGGCATTTCATATGACCTAGAGGGAATCGATCTTAAATCGAAAGGGAAGTCGATCGAAGTGGTGTTTCCAGTCGGGCTCTCAAACTGGGATATGGAAGCAAGTGCGCTGGTCAAAAAAGAACCGATTCAACCGGCAGCCAAAACGTTTCTCGACTGGGCCATTAGCAAGTCCGCGATGCGAGGTTACGCCAAGAACTACTCACTCATCTCCCGCAAGGATGTCGAGGTTCGCGTTCCCGAGGGCTATCCCCAGAAGCCGGGAAGACAGTTATTCGATCGGGACTTTTTATGGGATGCGGCCAACCGGCAGCGCATCCTCCAGACCTTGAGAGAACGTTACCGTGACAAAGTGCCCAAGAAACCAGACCACGGCGAATCGTCCTAAGTCACCTCCGCGGCAGCGTCCTGGAGGTATTGCGTGACATACGCCGCGATGATGGGCTGCAGGCTAAAACCGTAATCACTCGTCTCAAGTACTGACCATCGCCGCAGACGGCCTAGGGCCTCGAGCAAGGCGCTTCTCAATGAGGGTTGGCCCAAGGTATCCCACAAGGCTTGAAACGTCATCGGTTCGCGCTGGGCCGCCAAGCGGATCAGGATGCTTCTCTCTAGGGGCAACGACACTGACAATTGTTGTTCGATGACACGACGTAAATCGTCCAAAATTAACAAGTCATCCGTCAAGTCGTCAAAGAAGACAGCCGGGTTGCCGGCAAAAAAGGCTTGCACTGCCTGCACCATCAGCTTCAGCGCCAAGGGATGCCCGGAGTAACGTTTGACCAAGGCGTGGGCGGCCTCAGAACGGACATCTAGCCCATAGAGATGCATGAGCTGTACGCCTGCCTCCTCCGTCAACCCGTACAGTTGCAAACGCCGCATGTCTGTGGCACCCGCCTCTTCGGTGTCAAGCACCTTCGGACAGTCGCGACTCACCAACCATAAGGTGCTGCGGTGCACCCGTTGGCCCATCTGCTCAATAAGCTGCTCATACCTCTTGTCAACAGGATGGATGTCGGACCCGGGACGCAAAATGCGATCCACATCGTCGAGCACGAGCAAACACCGCTTTTGCCTCAGTTGCTCAAATAGAGCCGAGAGCTGATCGTCAATGTGATCTCGCGCTTGCACCTCCTCGTCGCCAGTTAGAAAAGCCAGCCAACCACTCACCATCGTCTCCAATGGCGGCGCATTGACCAGCGAGCGCCATAGAATACAATCAAAGGCGCCCTGTGCCTGCGGCTCGTCAATCAGCGACCACACCACCTCAGCCGCGAGCGCCGACTTGCCCTGCCCCCCAATGCCGAACAGGCCGATGAGACAGACCCGTTCCTCCACCAGCCAATGGCGCAACGTCGCCATCTCCTCACCGCGTCCATAAAATGGCGTGCGTTTTGGAAAATCGCTCCAATCAATCTCAATGGGCTGGCATACCGGCGCCGGCCGAATCACCACTTTGGTCGGCGGCAGGGGGAGCGTCCCCGCCTTGATTTGTTCGTACAATACTGTCGTGTCCGCCATGGGCGCCACGCCCAACTCCTCGGTCATGACCTGACGGCAGATCTCGTACTGGGCCAGGGCCGCGCCACGCTGCCCCGTATAGCTCAGCAATCGCATGCGGTGTTGGTGCGCGGTTTCGCGCCAGGGGTCTAAGGTGAGCAAGCGGCGGGTGGATTCGAGACCAAGCTCATAAGTACCCTGCTCGAGACAGTGCTCCACCAGGGTGAATAAGCCCTCGATCGCGATGGTCCGCAAGTGCTCGCGCTCGATCAAGGCCCATTCTTCAAACGCCTGTGCTTCGCGGACATAAAACCCGGCCAGAAAGTCGTCGCGATACAACGCGATCGCCTTCCTCAACGCCACTGGATCGACCGTGCTCTGGGGGACTGTGAGCACCGCTCGAAATTGCTCGACATCCACCTCACAGGCACTCTCTCGGTTGAGTGCCAAGGCGTGACGGGTAATCATGAGGTGCGACCCGACCAGCGCCTTGAGGTTGGGTAAGGTGTTTCGGAGGTTTTTCTTGGCTTGTCGATCCGGCATGTCAGACCACAGCAGGTGGGCCAACTCATCTCGCGAATGCGGTCCCGGAATCATCGCGAGGTAGATGAGAAGCGCCCGGGCTTTCATCGTGGTGAAATCCGTCAAGGGACGCTCGCCCAAGAAGTATTGCGGACCTCCTAGCAGGTGTAGGCGTAGCGTTTCCACGCAATGCTCGCTTCCGTGTATTGACTGAGTCAGTGGATGGATGCTCGTCATGCCAATGAAGACGCTCTAGAAGACGTCTCTGCTTATATAGCACAAATGCTTATCCGAGGCAAGACGGTTTAGACGAAATTCGTTCTGGCTTTTGATCTACCAGTTGATCGACCGGCACATGTCCATTAAACGCCTCCGCCGGATGGTTGAGTCAAACTTCGCTCCCTCGCCCTCGTCTACCCAAAACTTTTGGCGATCTTTGGACGATTATTGGGCGTTGTTTAGACGCAAAGAGGTTATAGTCCCACTTTCAGCCCCATGAGATCTCTCATAGACAACGACAGGAGGGACGCCAATGTTGAAGCGCAACCTGATCAAACCGACAGCAACGGTCCTGAAAAGGGTGGATCGATCGACAGGCGCCGCCGATGTGGCGCCCGCGGCACAGACCACGAGATTACCCATTCGCACCTCGATCCGCGCCGGTACGGTGCTAGATTGTCAACGCGTGGTGGGGACGGTAGAAGGGAGTCCGTTAGCCCCTAACTCGGTAGCCAACCCCATGATCTAGCAGCCACCTCTCCGGGGCGACCCTACTCACTTGCATTTTACCCCGGTCATTGCTATGTTTGGGGCTATGTTTGGGCCGTGGCGATAGCTCACTATTCCTCTAGCGTGCCCGTTAGTGGGATAAATACGATATGGGGTATGGCGTCATGGGGGGCCAGTAAGCGTGTTTTTCGTTACTGCGTGCATTGCCGGCGGAGTTACCTATGCCGGGCTCAAAACCTTTGTTAAGTTGAGGCCAAGGAAACGCAAGAACTGGCTCATCCGAGTGCCTGACCAGGCACCCGGTGAGGCCTCCTCGGCGGCCTCCGGCAATGGCCAGGCGGTCGATCAGAACACTGATGCCCACTACTTCAGGTTCGCCTCTGTGTCCCTCGGGTTATCCATGGCGGGGTCGCTCCTCTATGCTCCGTTGGGCCTGGCGAGTGTCCCCCTGACCCTCTATGTGTCTCTGCCCGTGCTTGAAAATGCCTATATTGCTATTTTCAAAGAACTCCGGTTCAAAATGGTGGTGATACACGCCACCATGGTGGTGAGTATGCTGGCCACTCAGCATTATATCCTCGCCTCGCTGTTGAATTGGTTTTACTATTACCTCACCTTAGCGGCCCGACAGCTCCGTGCCTTCAACCGTATTCTGACCGCCGAATTGGAGCACAGTTATCGGCAATTTATGTCGCAAGTCTATGGTGCTTCACCTCGTATGGTGTGGGTGATGACGAACGGTGTGGGGGTAGAAATTCCATTCGAAGACCTGCGAGCCGGCGATGTGATCGTGGTGAGTGCGGGTGAACTTGTCCCGGTTGAGGGTACGGTCGTGGAGGGTGCGGCCGAAGTCGTGCAGATTCGTTCAACGCGGGGGGCTTGGCCTCTTGATAAACGGCGTGGCGATTCAGTGGTGCCCTCGACCATGGTGTTGTCGGGTAAAATCCATATTCGCGTGGTCAACGTTTAAATCGCAAATGAGGAGAGAAGAACATGGGCTTCTTACTACCTTTTCTAGTCGGTACCGTCTTCGGTGGGGTGATCACGTGGCAAGTTGATCGCCGGCGCCAGAAAGACGACAACGGTTCATTTTTCAAACCGCGGTTCTCGCGCAGAAAAGAGCAAAACAGTGCGCCGGATGCACCGCCATCGGGGACAAAGAGCCCAGACGTGACACCAGACGCGGCACCGAATACAGCTGAAGCTGCCGACACGGGGACTGAAACCTCCTCCCAGCCCCCCTATGGCGACTAGGCACAGTTATTATCAGAGCGGCATCTTACGCCTGCAGTCGGACACCAGACTTGAACCTCTCCCCCTAAATCGAAGCGATTCTAGGGGGAGATTCAGGGAACCCGAAGGCTCTCTAGGCTCAGTATCGAACCCTCCCTCGACACCCGCTAACAGGCACTTATCTCTACTGCTTCGTCCTGCCCATGGCTAGCCAGACCTCTCCGTTTGAACACACCCAACTTCTGGCGACTTTAAGCGCCCTACGGCGTCGATCATTGCTGGACATCGAGGCCGGTATGGTCCGACTCCCAACCGTCGTGACCGCCTATCTCATGACGTATATGAGCCCCAGTCTGTAAGACCCTCGCCGCCAACTCACGTTGGCGACACACCGCGAGGGGGGGATTTGGCCCCCCCATTTTCTCCATCGCCCTCGGCCCGTTGCTCTCTCAGACGCCTGAGCGGCTGCGTATCTTCCCATGCACCGTTTCAACGATGGGCACCACGGAATTCTGGGTGAAGTCGTAGAAGATGTCTTTCACATCTTCGACCGCCGAGGCAAACGGCGTGTCCTCAGGCCGCCCGCTGCCTGTGTGCTCGGCGATGAGAAAGCGATTGACTTCCCGCTTACACCGGTATTGTTTGTAGGTCTTGATGCCAGTGATCAAGGCACCAGTCGCGATGGCGATCTCAATCAACATGGTCATCTCTCGCGTCAGGGGTTGAGGAGCAATCGTCTCTTTTGTATCGTGCGATGACAATCGATTGACTTCGCAAATATACCACTTTAGCGCCCCAAAATTGCATGAAATGACATCGCGCCCATCCGTCATGGGACCCGCCAAGCCCTGGCATCGCCAGAGATACCCGGTGACTCATGGATGCAAATATCAACCTTAAATGTGGTTCATTTACGCTCTTGAAAAATCGATCTTGATCCCTTTTAAACGCTATTATATTATACTTGACAAAGCTTTAATTTGCCCTTAGTTTACCCGGGACATAGGCATGGGAAACGGGTCGCTACCCACCAACGCGTGCATGATTGAGAGGATCTACTACACCCAGGGCGGCGCTTCATAAACAAGGAGAGTTTTATGTATTCCCGTCATCTCAGGTCCTTACTCATGATCGCAACCGTTGTGCCGACCTCAGTCGTTCTCGCGCAGGCTCAGACCGTCAGTGATGAGACCACGACACTTCGCCGTTGTCTGGTCGCCTCTTGCACTTCATAAACTGGCAATAGGCGGTCTGCCCCTACGTCTACTTGGAGGCGGAAGATGAGGACGCGCTTGTTCCAAACCCCCGACGATCTCTTGTACACTCAACTCCGGCCTCAGAGGCCCCTTTTACCCTGATGGACATGGGTTTGCAGTCGCTTACACCAACCATGGAGACGAGCACGATGCGTCAGTCTAGACGGACAAGGCGTGGCTGCCAATATGTCTCGGACGCATTGTGCCAGGTACCGCACGCCTCGAGTTCGCGACCGGTAAGTCAATGGCCGACCCTGCTGAGCGCTCGAGTGGGCAAAGGGGTTATACAAGAACTCAGGACGCCCTGGTAGCCCGAAATTGCATATTCGTTTGCCTAAGCGCCAGAGTTTTCTTATGTTGATTATAGAGGGTTGCAAGACTAGACCTGTGAGGTCACGTTGCACCATGCCATAACCGCCCAGAACGGGCTACCGTGGACCGTAGGGGCGCAAAGCGGATCTGAGGAGAGCTTGAGGTGACGAAGGATTCGTCTGATCGCCGGTTCGAGGGTGGCTTCGGTCTGATCTACGACCGTTATCTGACCAAGAAGCTAAAGCTGGGACCGCTCCCCACCCATATTGCCATTATTATGGACGGCAATCGCCGTTTTGCTTTGGCTGGCGGCTTGGCGCGGAAAGAGGGTCACCGTATGGGCAAGGAAAAAGTCCGGGAGGTGATGCGTTGGTGCCGGGATAGCGGCATCAAGTACCTGACGGTCTATGCCCTGTCTACCGAAAACCTGACCAGCCGTTCACCAGAAGAACTCGAGACCCTATACAATCTCTACGAGTCCGGCTTTCTCGAACTGGCCGACGACTATGAGATCCACCGGGACCGCGTGCGCTGCCGGGCCATGGGCCAGCTCTACCTGCTGCCGCCACGGGTTAAACAAGCCATCGAGCAGGCGGAGAAGGCCACGAAGGATTACGACGATTTGGTGTTCACGGTGTGCCTGGCCTACGGCAGCCGGCAGGAGCTGGTGGATGCGATCAAGGGCATTTTGACCGATCACAACAATGGCAAAATCAGCTTAGAAGATATTTCCGAGGAGCTCGTCTCCCAGTACCTCTATACCAGCGGCATACCGGACCCGGATCTCGTCATCCGCACCTCTGGCGAAGAGCGGGTGTCCAATTTTCTACTGTGGCAACTGGCGTACTCCGAACTCTGTTTCATCGATGTGCACTGGCCCGCCTTTCGCAAGCGCGACTTCCTGCGCAGCCTCCGCATGTACCAGGGCCGTCAACGGCGCTATGGGAATTGACATCCTCCCAAGCCTAAAGAGCTTGGGGTTTACGGGCTAATCTCTCTAAGGGGATCGCCACCTCTGTAGATACAGTCTTCGTGCCTCTACGTGTGCCTCCTGCGCGTCCTTCGTGAACATTCAATACCCTTCAACCCACTTTCTCAACTCAAAAGGTTGGCGATGGCCTCGCGCCTGGCCTGAGCACCACGAGAGCTGAGTCATCTGATCGCAAATAAGTGGGGCTCTCAAGCAAAAAACGCCTGCGTCCTCGGTCTTCACCAAGCGCACTGAAAGTCTTTTCTCTTTTTGATCATCGCCCTCACCGCCCGGTCACGATGTTCCTTTTGCACATAGCGTTTGGGCATGGTTTGAATCGTATAGATGTAATCGCCCTGCTTGGCAGCAGCGGCGAGATCCAAGGCGTCATCCTCTCGTTCAGAGGGGCTGAGCACCCTGATGTTCAAATGCGGTTTTAAGCGTTTGAGGGCGTCCACCGTACCGAGCCAGCCATCACTGTGGAAGGCGCCATTAATCGCCACCACACGATGGTTGGGGTGGGCATCGAGCGCCTTAGCAATGGATTCAGCCATGGTGTTGTCGCGAGCCAACTGCGCATAAAAGCTATTGCTGAGTTTGCCGTTTGGTTCGCCATACCCGTGCTCGTGCGAGCCGTGAGGCATTTGTTTCTGGGCTGCTTGTCCGTGCCCGTGCCAGGCGCCCGCACCGGTCATAAATTGACGAAACTTTGCCTGATAAGCGACGGAAGATTGGGTTAAATCGCTGGCTAAATAAGCGCGTTGTGGTGCCGGCAACGCGTCAGCGACCTCCGGCCCCTTCTGCGCGATACAGCGAACCAAAGCTTCGGGGGCATTGGCGGCAATGACGGGTATTTGGTGGGCTTTGGCGAACTCTACCAATGGCCGGTAATCGCTTACATAATTCGGCCAGGCACGGCTTTGAGCAATCAGCGTTTGCTCGCCGATTTTACTGTCCAGATACTCATCTACCACCGATTGTTTGTCTCGTTCAAATTGTTCCATTGACAATATGAGTTGTAGATTATTTTTATATAGCATCGTTAAAATTTGTGCTTGTAAGTAGTGGGATGCACTATGACTGTGAATCTCACCAATAAATATAATGTCACTACTCGTTAATTCATTTATTAGTTGTGAAATAGTGATGAGTTGCTGATCTGCGCTTCGAAACAGTTGATAGTCATAGAAATAAGTCAAGGGCCCAGGCTTCAATTGAGCTGTCGACCGGTTCAACATATGACCACAGCCCGCCAACACCGTCAACGTGAGCCCGATACCAACCAGACAAATACGACGCATGGAGTTGCTTCCTATGCAAGGTTGAACCACGGAATGTTCCGATTCTCATGCCAATGCTTACGCCATTCTCATGCCATTCTCATGAATGTACTGTGCTCAGCCCCTAGCGACAACCTCCTCACCCACGGCATCGCTCCGCGCTCGCGCCCTAACGCCCAGGCATGATTCTGGCTATGATTTAGAAGGTAGGCGTCACGTCAGTGTCCAACAGGAGGCGCGACAATGATCCATCAACAACTTCAAGTCCAACGGTTGACCGGCAAAGACGCCTTGGCCCAGGAGGCGATTGTACTGGCAGAAGTGCTGCTGCGCCGGGCGCAATCCGCCTCAAAACCTGGCGTCCGAGAGTCGGCGCCAATCGTTAGAGAAGCGGGCTTATATCCCACCCTTCGAAGGGTGGGATATAAGCCCGTTGGCCCTCAAAGGGCCGAGAATTTGTCTTTGTCAAGCTTAATGGTAATTGACTCGCAATCCCTTCCGCGTATAATGGTCCCCTGGCGTTGGCCGCCTTCGGGTGTGCGCTAATGCCACCGGCTCACGAGGTGTAAAAACCCGGAGCCAACATGTCGGGCCGGAACTGGCCCGAATGG